>Ga0114969_10000544_pt1 | contig 32423 bp, 26 predicted proteins | sample M_130807_MF_Meta_FD_87316 | JGI IMG/M metagenome (GOLD analysis project Ga0114969, IMG submission 87316) | Freshwater microbial communities from Lake Montjoie, Canada to study carbon cycling - M_130807_MF_MetaG | ecosystem: Environmental > Aquatic > Freshwater > Lake | place: Lake Montjoie...
ATTTGATTCTAAATATTCGTCAGCATCTAACTGTGCTTTTGTTTTTGATTGTTTATTTGATTCTAAATATTCGTCAGCATCTATTCCAGATGTTTCTTCTTTTTTACTAAATGGAGATAGGAAAGAAAATATTGATTTTTCTTTATCATCAACATTAGTAGGTTCTATATATTGTTTCGATTGATTTATAGGAGGTTCTATATATTGTTTCGATTGATTTATAGGAGGTGCTATATATTGTTTCGATTGATTTATAGGAGGTGCTATATATTGATTTGGTTGATTTATAGGAGGTGCTATATATTTATTTTCAATAGTCATTGTATTTTCTTCATCATAATTACCGCCATACATACCCCAATATATTAAAGATCCAACAAATATTAAAAATATTAAAATACCCATAGATATAAATACCCATTTTAAAGAATCCATAATATTATTTTCAAACTTCTTAACTTCATTAGTAGGTTTTTTAACTTCATCAACAGGTTTCTTAACTTCATCAACAGGTTTCTTAACTTCATCAACAGGTTTCTTAACTTCATCAACAGGTTTCTTAACTTCATCAACAGGTTTCTTAACTTCATCAACAGGTTTCTTAACTTCAGGTTTTGCTAATTCATCTTGAGCATGTCTTTCTAATTCTCTCTTTTTAATATCATCTGCTGTTATTTGGTCGGTATATTTTTCTAAAGCATATATTAAATAATTATGTTTGATATTTTCAAGCTTTTTAATTATATCAAAAATACACATTATAAATTAATAAGTCCTCTATATTAAGATTTCAATAAAAAAAAATATGTTTTTCTTTATATTTTATTAGATATATAAAATATTAATGAATATTGTTAAGCCTATTTATGTTTATAAATGGGTAAGTAGTAAAGAATATATTAAATATGTATTTGATACTAATGAAAATAATAACTATGATAAATCAATCAGGATAATTAAAGAATATATATATCAAGATAGTAGTAAAGAAGATGCTATAAATAAGATAGCATATTATATAAATAATAGTAATAATTCAGATGATAAAATACCATATTATGTTTGGGTAAACAATGAACCTTTTTTATATGAATTAGGGACTATTATATGGAAAGGGTATGATGTTAATCCATTTAAATCAACTGATAGAAAATCAGAAGAAATAAATGAGAATATTGTTAAAAACTATAATAAATCTATGGAATTATTTAATACTACCGAGATAATTAATATTGTTTTTAAAAATGATTTTGATTTTAATAATAAATACTATTATGATAATTTTAAATTCAAAAGTAATAATTATAAATTAAATAGTGATCGCGCAATTACAGATTTATATAAATTAAATATAATAAATAAAAACGATATATCTGTGAATTATTATAATGTAGTATTTGGCGCTTATATTGAGGATATTCCCTCATTAATAATATTATTTGATAAAATATCAACAAATAATAAAATACAAATTATACAATATATTAATAATAATAATAAGGCATATTATAAATTATACAAAAAACATACCTTTAAAAATAGAAAGGGATTAAGTAGATTATTTAAAGTAAATAATGAAGGTAAAGAAAGCATTAATATATATTATACTAAAAATATTGTAATAACGATATACGCTGGTGGTATTATCAATCTTACATTTGATTATAAAATAGATAATGGAGTTATTATTAATGATATACTAAAATATAAGGATGAACTTAATAAATATATAAATGATGTTTTAAATATTAATATTGAATTTAAAGATAATAATATAAATGCTCGTATAAAATATAATGCTTATAAAACTAAATTAGCTGATTTAAAAAATGAATTAAAATTATCAACAATATTTACAGAATTGAATGAAGAAGAATTTTACTATAAAAGAACAGCAAACTACAAAGATAGAAGTATTATTAATAAAAAGGGTGATGTAAAAAATAATAATATTAAAGATAATACAAAATATGACTTAGACACTTTAGATACCAAAATTATAATTAAAAAAGAAAATAGAGGATTTATGATTGATATTAAATTATCAAAATCATTTTTTGAATTTGAAAGTTTAGAATATTGGATGTCAAAAATAATAGAAAGATCTATAAATGGTAAACAATCATCAGCAGATATATCTGATGGTCAATATTCTCCAACATATTCAACTTCTAATGACTCAACAAGCGGTGGAAATAATAATGAAAACAAAAATTATTTAATAAATAAGTTAAAAATTGCGGATAAAGAATTATGGAATGATAATAATAAATCACGTAAATGCCAAAAAGTGAAGCAACCTATCCCATTATCTAAAGATGAATATATAAATTTTGAAAAAAAAGGTTTAAATAAACATTTTGATAATTCCATTAAACATAATAATAATTATTATATATGTCCGCGATTATGGTGTCCTAAAAGTAATATTCCACTAGATGAAGGTGACCCACAAGCAAAATGTCCTATTGTCGGCGAAGAACCTATGCGATTAAATGATGAAATGAAAAATAAAAATTTACCTAGGTATGTATATTTAAAAAAGAAAGATAATATACCTTGTTGTGGGAAAAAATTCAACGAAAATGTCCATAAAGAAGATAGCAAAGATGATAAAAAAGACAAGGCAGACAAGACAGATAAGGCAGATAAAGCAGATAAAGCAGATAAAGCAGATAAAGCAGATAAAGCAGATAAAGCAGATAAGGTAAAAAAACCTAGCAAAACTGATAAAGCAGATACTGCTGATAAAGATAATAATTATATTATGAAAAAATATCCAATATATGAAAATAACAGATATGGAGATATACCCAATGAATTATATAAAATTTTATATCCAACTAATTACAAAGAATATTTAGAAAGTTGCAGTTCTATTGATAATAAACCTAAAAATATTAATAAGCAAAAATGTATATTGAGGAAAGGATTAATAAATATTCACGAAATTCCTCATAAATATGGTAATAAATATGATAATATAATAAATACAATAGCATATTTAGTTGGTGAAAAAACGAGAGAGAGTTTTATAGAAACTATTAAAAATAATTTAGATATTATAACATATTTATCTCTTGATAATGGAAATACATGTAAGGATTTTGGTGATATTGAACCTGTTTTGTATGAATATAATAAGGAACTCTATGACGAATTAAAGAAGCATATATATAATATAAATAAAAAAAATAGTTCTAATATTGAACTAATTGAACTTATTAAACTACCTAAATTTGATAGTAAAAATGAAAAAACTGTTTTCAAAATATCGCGTCTTCTATATATTTATAAATCATATAAAAAATTTATAGCTTATATTTCTACTGATGATTATCAAGATGATAAAGGTATCCAGTATTTATATAGTTTAATTGCGTTGATATATAAGAAGGTATTAATTGTATGGGAATATACAATTAATTCAACTAGTACAATACCAAGTATTAATATGTTAGTTCCAGATTATATAAATGATATTATTTCATATTATGGATTACAGAAAAAAACTGAAATAATAATGATATTAAAAGAAAAATGGAAAGAAAATGGTAATAAAGACGAAAATAATAAGCATGGAGATAATTTATTATATGAGATAATGAAAGATCGCGATGATATATTTTTCTACGAACCTTTAATAATAAAAAGTATTAAAATGGAAAAAGGAAAAGTTAAAGAAATAAAACATATGGCTCTAAGCAAATATCCTAATATTAAAAAAATAATTAATTACCAACCTAATAATAACATTTTTAAGAATTTAGAATATATTAAAAAATTAATTAATCCATTAAAAAATATTAAAAATTTAATTAATCCATTAAAAATAAAATATGGAGATTATAGCATTAAAAAAATTATAATCAATGATAATTATACAATTGACAAAATAATGTTAGAGAATAACATATTAATACGTTTCAACCCTGAAGGAATTATTATATTACCATATTTAATCAAAGAATTAAATATTAAAAAAGTTGTTTTTTTAGATGATCTTAAAGATAAATATAAAATAACCATTACAAATGACGTACATGCTGAATTTAAAAATAAGATAAGTAAATTAAAAGATTTTGGATTTACATTAGATGTTGGTGTAAATGTTTTTCAAAATGAGCGAATTAGTATAAATTCGCTTACGATTATGAAAAATAATAATTTAAAAGGCAGAGTAATTCTTTTTGGGAAAAAGAATGAATATGAAGAATATAATGACAAAAATTCTAATGTTATAAAAAAATGGTTAGAATTAAGATTGCAAGTAAAAAATAAATTATTAACTATGCTAGAAGCAAAAGATAATAAGCTAGATGTATCTAATAAATCGCGTCCAGAATTTATAGAGAACTTACTAGATATATTTTATAAAGACAAAGATACTGATAAGAACAAAAGAAAGATACAAATAATATTAGAAGAGATACCTATATTTACAAAAGAAGGCATAAATAATTGGTATGCTAGCATGCTTTTACATACAAAATATGATTATATAAATAGTTTATCTGATAACTTTCAAGATAATGGGGATGAATTTTTATTTACAGATTTTTTAATTAAAAAAAATATACCTAAAAATATACTATATTATCATGAAGCAAATCCTAATATAATATATGATAAAACCGATGATGCTATTATAAATTATGATAATATATTTGATGAAAAAAAAGAGAAAAGTGTTAATAAAAGCACACCAGTATCTAATGTTAGTGTAAAATTACCAAAAATGTTTGATGGAGATGAGAAAGACTTAAATTCTAAATGGACAAAATACAAGAAAAGGATATGGTCTAAATTAAAATATATTAAGAATGATTATAGCGCAAGTAACATTGTTGAATTATTTAATTACTTTAAATTATTAGATAATAATATAGTAAATGATTATAATGATATTATTAAAAATACATTTCGTTATTATAAAGATGAGTTTAATAAGAATATACACAACTTAACTAACATCAAAAAAATTAAAGAAATATTTAAAGATCCCTATTTTTATTCTTCTTATTTAAATGCTATGAATAGTATTAATAAAACAAAAAAAACATTTAAAACATTAGAAATATTTTTAGCAACATATTTTAATAATAGTTCAACTGTTGAAAGATACAAAATATTAAATCACATTGAAAATTCAGATGAATTTATTTATCATCCAAATGAAATTACATTTCGCATGATGTCAGATATTCTAAACATTTCAATTTTAATTATACATAACCGTGCTGATTATGGAAAAGCAGTTAATATAAGTAAACGCGCTGATGAAAAAGATTTATATGCAACTAGAACAGTTTACAAAGCATATAATGATGAATTAAATAGACCTCTATTAATGCTTTACAGAAAGAATGATAAAACGCATCTAAGTTATTATATTGTGCGCAATATCAATCATGATAATTTTATATACACCGAGTTAAATGGACTTCGAGAAAATGATGATGATAACAATGATAAAAAGACAAATGAAATTATAAATATTATACAAAATTCAAAAAAATCAAAATCATTTTCATCATCAAGTAGCGCACAAATAGTTAATATATTATAATATTAAAATAGTATTAAATAGTATTAAATAGTATTAAATAGTATTTACTTAATAATTATTTTTTGCTGGGGTAATTTATAACATTTACTCTTTATATTTTCTTTTTGATTAATTATAATTTGTAAATCTTCACTTGAATATATTTCACCCTTATCTTCATCTTCGTCTTCTTTAATTATATTTAATTTAGCAGCCTTATCTGCTTTAACATCTCCCATATTTTTTAATAATTCCATCATATGTTCCTCATCTATTAAAATACGACTATCTCCTGTACCACAAGGTGGTTGTTGTCCAAGCATAACATTAGCGGATACACCATTAACTTTGTCATATTCAGCAAATATGCTTGCGTTTATTAGCATATCAGTTGACTCTTCAAAAGATGATTTTGCAAGAGGTCCAATATCTCCGCGATTAATGCCATGTCTATCAATAGACATTAATTGACCTTTGTAAGTCATCGTGTCAATAAGAAGAGACATGTGCCTATAATTCATGGAACCTTCTGTTACAACAGCTAACAATTCTTTGTATAAAGCATGTCGTGCTGCTTCAATGCCTAATGTTTCATAAATTTCTCGAATGTCATTTGATATAGTTCGCGTTGTATCTATATTGGTATTCGCGAGAATATCTATTAGATTAGTTCCGTCTGTATCAAGAACCCATTCTAATATAGTATCAAACTTATTAGTTTCGTCATTGTATTTAGTATAATTCTTTTTATTCAAAGATACTTTTCTAATTCCTTTGTAGCCTTTTAATAATACTTGATATACTATATTATGTTCAATTGCTTTAATAGTTGCTATTTCATCTTGCTTTTCTGATATCTCTTTTAATGCCTGTTCTGTCATTGTAATTCTAAATACACATTCTTCTGCGTTATCATCGCTATAAACGCAATCAATATATTTCTCATATGATATTTTTAGTTTAGTGTAAATATCAATCATCTTAAGACCGAAAGTATTCATCTTTTCCTTGTCAAAGACAAGACGCAATACCCAAGGGGATGTAGCTCTTGATTTACACATATTCTCTTCTATCTTTTCAAACTCCTTGTATATGTTCATAATTCCAACATCTTGTTTAATATTTGTTTCATTCATTTCAGCACTGTCCCAATATATTTCACTATATTTTAAGATATCTGATAATTTAGTTATTTCTATAGAATTTTTAATATTAATAGCATTATTTTTTGTAATATCAATGCGATCATCCAGAAAGTCTCCATTTTCATCTTTTAATGGATTAATTACACATGATACATCTGGTTTCATATATATAATTAAAGTTGGCGTCTTTGTTTTCTTTGTTGCTGAAAGAATTTCCTTCAAACGCGGAACACCTGATGTAGCTTTCACAGCTGCTGCTGTTCCTGATACGTGGAATGAATCAAGCGTCATCTGTGTTCCTAGTTCTCCAATTGTTTGCGCAGCAACTATTCCAACCATATCTCCTGGCTGTGCTAAAGCCTGGTTAAAATATTCATATATTTGGGATACAATCCAATCAAATGTTTCAATAGTGAAATGATAATGAACAATTAGTTTTTTAGGATTTAGATGAAGCCTTAATAATAAATTGAAATATAACATTCCCTGAATTTTGTCCTTAACATATAAATCATCCTTAATCTTCTCAATCTTGTCTAAAACATAATCAGGATATAAATCAGTCTTAATTTTTTTGATATTTAATGTTAATAATCTCTGGTGTGCTATATTAATTATTCTGTCAAATGGAATAGGATAATTGATAATATATTTTTTCTCACCATTAAATACCTTTTTAATAAGAAATTCTTTATCGCGCAACATTTCTTCAAAATGTTCAGAACATTTTTTATATGTGTCAGCATCTATTGTTTTATACGCTTCATCTGTCATATGAATATCAAGATGTTCAGAACTTTTTAAATTATATTCATTATCTAATTCAATAAGATTTTTATTGATTGTATTAATAAATTGAGTTTCTATTTTACATCCATCCATACCATCTTCGCCATATATATATTGAATTATGGAGCCTGTCGCAGTTCTTACAGTATTGTCATAATTAATTTTAGAATCCTCCATTGCTTTTACTAATCTTCTCTGGATATATCCTGTTTCTGATGTTTTAACAGCAGTATCAATAAGTCCTTGGCGACCACCCATCGCATGAAAGAATACTTCCTGAGGAGATAAACCACTAATAAAACTATTCTTTACAAATCCTCGTGCTTCTGGGCCATCATCGTACTTAGTATAATGCGGTAAAGTTCTATCAGTAAATCCATAGGTTATTCGCTTACCATCTACATTCTGCTGGCCTACACATGCTATCATTTGTGCAACGTTAATTTCTTTACCTTTTGAACCAGCTTTAACCATATTAATCATACGGTTAGTTTTATCATCAATTTGATCTAAACTAATTTTACCAACATTATTTGTAGTTTTATCAAGGATTGCTATAATTTCACGTTCAATATATTCTTCATTACTGAAGATACTATTATTTTCAATAATACCTCTTCTAATATCATCTAATTTATCATAAGCAAGATTTTTCATTTCCCTAATTTTATTTTTCAGTGTTTCCTCTGTTTGTTTATCAGGGACTAAATCGCTAATACCAACACTAAACCCTGATGTTAATAACCAGCGACATATTAATCGCTGTGTATTATCTAAAAACTTTCTAACTTCAAATGGTCCATAATCATGGTATATTACAGGAATTAAACCAGTAGAAATATCATGAAAGATTTTTTTATCTAATGATCCTGAATTTGTAGCAAGAATACTATTATTTACAATAAATTGTTCCTCTTTTTTATTTTTCAAGTTAATAAAGAGACCAGGAGGTAATATTTGTGAATATGCTTCTTTACCTGAATACATATAATTCTCATCCGGTTTATTTAATTTTCCTTTAAAATAACTATTAACCATTTGAATATTTGCTAGTGTTTTATCTTGTATTTTTGTGATATCCTTTGTTAATCTATACGAACCAACTAAAGTATCCTGAACTACTTCAATAATTGGCTTGCCGTCACGAGGTGCTAAAATCATATATGGAACAGCAGCTATATCCATTAATTCACTCATAGTTTGAATATTTTGTGGGCAATGTAAATTCATTTCATCGCCATCAAAATCTGCGTTATATGGTGGAGTATCTAATACATTTAGACGGAATGTTTGATATGGCATAATAACAACCTTGTGACACATCATAGACATTTTGTGTAATGATGGCTGTCTGTTGAATAAGATGAAATCACCGTTTGTTAAATGTCTGTGGACAATATCACCATATACTAATTCAGCCGCATTTTTTTCTCTTTCAACTGAATGCTTTAGATTAATAGTTCGCGTGCTCTTCTTAATATATTTTGCTCCAGGCCAAACATCTGAACCGTTTTTAATTAACTCTCGCATTTTATCTATATTATATTCATTTACAACCTCTGGAAATGTTATATTAACCGCTACTTTAATTGGAACTCCTAATTCATCAATGCTAATATATGGATCCGGAGTAATTACAGAACGAGCAGATTGGTCTACGCGCTTTCCATTAAGATTACCACGAATTCTTCCTTCCTTCTTTTTCATACGATCGGATACAGATTTAAGTTTTCGCCCATTTCTTTGTTGCGCAGGCGCTAAGCCAGGCATTTGATTATTAATAAATGTAAATACGTGATATTGTAATAACATAGCGACATATTTAATTGTTTCTTCTGATGCCCCTTTACATATCTTATCAGATAATTGCTTATTTGTTTTAATAATGTCACTTAATTTATGTGTTAAATCATCTTCACGGCGCTGTCCATTTTCTTCAATAATACTAGGACGTACAGCTGGAGGAGGAACGGGCAAGACGGTGCATATCATCCATTCTGGTCTATTCCATTTTGGATTAAATCCCATCATCTCCATTTCTTTTTCAGTTATACGTGAAAATATTTTAAGAATATCTTCAGCTGTGAATTCTTGAACAACCTTGTCTATATTCTTATCGCCATTCTTATTTAGTTGTTGCTTTCTATCTTTCCATTCCGCAATTATTTTCATAGAATTTTCTTTAATATATTTGGTAGGTTGAACAGCTCCACACCCAATTGTCCCATCATCTCCGCATACACGAATTTTAGTTGTCGTATTACATAATTTAAAATATGCCTCCCATCTTTTTTGATTATTTTTAATAGATAAAATTCTTTGCATATCATGTTTAAATTCTTTATCGGTATCCGGAGATATTAAACATTTTGAACATTTAAAACATACGCAATTTAATAATTTTTTAACAATATCAAAGAACATCGCGTGAAATACTGGTTTTGCTAGCTCAATATGTCCAAAATGCCCTGGGCAAAATATATTCTTTTGTTCGCATGTACAGCAAATTCTATTATGCTCTAAAACACCCATTCGCGAATCAAATAAACCTCCTACAATAGGTTCACTGCCAGCATATGTATCTGTTTTAGTAATTTCAACGACCGACCTATTTCTAATTTCTTGCGGTCCAAGAATACTAAATTGTATTCCCCTAACATCTTGAATTTCTACTTTCTGATCATTATAGGAAAGTTCAGGATAAATTGACATATCTCTTATTAATAGTAGTTAAAATAAGTAGTCTTATGCTTAAACTATTTTAATAGTAATATAAATCAATTTTTATATATATTATCAATATTATCAATAATATATTGATATAATATTGATGTAATATCAATATATTATTGATATTTTTTTAATTTATTATTAACATACTTGAAACTATCCTCGCTAATTGTCCAATCATTTAACCCATATGGTATAGATGCTAATAATATCTCACACGGTGAATGATGTGGTTGATTACACATATGAGATATACACGCAAATATTGCTAAGTTAATATCAAAATTATCAAATAATCTTAATATAGACATATTAAGGTCTGTATTACCTGAAGGACCACATACTATCATTTGCGTATGATGCCTCATTAATTCTATATAAAAATTTTTATCATTAACCTTCCAATATTGTAATCCTGTAATCCACGGTAGTTTATTATTTGTAATTTTGTAATTATTGTCTTTTATATATTCTAATTCACGGTTTGATAATTTAGGATAAACATCTTTGATATTTACAAAATATTCATTAATATATTTAACCCTGGCTTCTCTTAAAGGGATTGCTAACATCCTTGATGCGGATACAGAACTATCGGAAGTTATACTTACAAATTTACAAGGCAACACAAATCCATTATTTTCACAATTTCTAATATATTTATTAAATTTTTTTACTGAGCTTACACCCGTTAGATTATATAATCTTTTGCGTAATATATTAATCCCTTTTTGTGTTAAATGTACTTTTTTTTCAACTGCCCATAATATTACAGAACATCCGCTCATACAAAAATTTGTTATTATTGTCATTCTTTCCCTAATATTACCATTATCAATAGCATGATTGATATATTTAGTATTTATTTGCCCATAACTGAAATTTTTAGGTGATGCGTCATGTCCTAAATATTTTTCTAATACATTATATTCTTTCTGTCTAGTATCCTTGGCGTAATTTATAAGAAGTTTTCTTATTTTTAAGCATACTTTGTGAACATATTCTTGTGTTTTCTTATTATCTGAACATTTCTTAGATAATCTTCGCAATTTATCTAAATTTAATTCTGACATTAATATCTATTTATATTTTATATATTTTATATAATTCTAATAAATATGACAAAAACTAGAAAAATAAAATTTAAATTAAATCGCATTTATTATTTAAATCAATTTTATTTAATTCAATATCCACCATATTAATGTCTCCAACTTTTGATTTTTTATTTTTCATATTATAATATGCTTCTCTAAATAATGTTCCAGTATCTTTTGCATCTTCTTTTGTAGTTACATATGGACTTCCGCTATTACTCACTAATGTATTTAACCTTTGTCGTAAATCATTTTCCTCCTCTCCTTTTGGATAATTAGGAATTATAGGATTGTTGTATTTATTTATTAAATCAATTATAAATATATATTTATGTTCTTGCTTTTCATTAGTATTTGTTAAATGCTGATTTATTAGAATAAATAGGTTATCAGCGAAAGATATATAGTAGGATTTATTTGTATATTTAATACATGATGATAATATATCATTCCTACGCGTGTTCATATATATTTTTATTAACTCAATAATACCTAGTATTAGTTTAATATCGTATGTATATTTATCATGTATAGATATATTTATTAAACATTTTATAAAATTTTCGTTTAAATTAGAAAGGATAATGTCAACCGCTTTTTTTACAATAAAATACTCGTCCATTAATGTAATATATATATATATATATCTTTATTTATATTTATATAGTTAATCTAAAATATAATATGGATTTTCATTAATTAATTTTTCCCTTAATTCTATTTCCTCGCAATCCTTATTATATTTTTCAATCCTTGATAAACAATATGAAAAAAAACTCTTAATTATAGTGTATATAAAACTACACATATACAAAATATACTAGTCCTTATTTAATAATATCAATTTATTATTAAATGCTTACACTATAAAACTACTGCTGCTATTGCCGCTACTATTTTTACTGTTTTCATCGGAATCTGAATATACACCTTCTAGTCTTTCGGCATTATGTGCTTGAAATTTTTTATCTTTAATTAATATCTTTAATTTGCCTAAAATTTCATCCTTATTTGTTTCATTAAATTTATTTGGCGCTATCTTTGCAAGTAATAAATATGAGGCATATATTATATGTTTAATATATCTCAAATCTTTATTTACTATTTTATCATCAGCATATTCTTTTTCAAAAAAACGATGCCTTATTTTATTGTATATTGTTCTTAGTGTTGACGCTCCTTCTTCATAAAATCTTAAATTAATCCTATTATACTTGTTATTTTCTTCATCATTATCATAAGCTCTTTCATATGGATAACAATTACCTGATTCAAAAAAGAGATCATCTATAATACTTTTGCTAATAAAAGGTAGAGCATCTTCATGTACAACTTCAAATAATAATATTTTTATTAAACTTTCATATTTTTTATCTTCATCGCTTAACCAGTCTTTGACAGGAATTAATTCACTTACATCTTTACGCATAGTTGAGTAGAGAATGTTCATAGTTATTTTATTTTGCTTTGAATACCATAAATTATTTTGATATATTCTCCTTGCGTGATTTATATCATGCCAGAAAAAATTAGAAGGAGTTTGCAAATCTTCATCAACAAATGCTTCATCAAATATTATTTGGCATGGTTGTATGCGAGAACATCTGTTTTTTATTAATGTTGTCGCGCCTACATTTTGTATTATAGGTAATATGAATATATTAGGAGCATTATCTAGTAAATAATCTAAATAATAATGATATCTTTCTTTAAAATAAACACTTACATAATCTTTCTTCCATATTTGTTTATCTTTTTTATATTTTAAATCTATATTAATTAAATCTATCATATGTAATGATTGGACCATTACTCGTATACAGTAAGCATAAGGATAATTATTGCCATTGTAGGGGGTTTCATATATATTATAATGGCAATATTGCTTATTATGACTAAATATTACGTTTTCATTTTTGATTTTAAAAAATTTAAGGTCTTTTGCGTTTTTAATTGTAGATATAGTATCTTCCGGCGGACACTTGTCAAATTTAATATCCGCGCAAATAGTTTCTTGCGAAGCATTTTTAATAATATTAATAGTTTGTTCAATTTGCCACCGCATTTTTTCATCATTTTTATAATTATTGTCCTTAAAATATGTTAATACATCTGATATACAATCTAAAACATTCTTAATTTCTGGGAATGAAAAATTATTAGATTTATTCCTATTATACCTTTTAATTAATTCATCTTCTAACTTTAATACATCGTCCGAAGAAATACCTAAGTTTGTTACACTCTTCTCTTTTTTTATATATTTATTAATAATTTCTGTTATATCTGCTTTTGTTTTATCATTATAAGATGATGATTTTGGACTGTGTTGTGATGTTTTGGGATTGTTATGTGATGATTTAACTGTGGTTCCTTTATTAGTATGATTAAATATTGTTGATGTTGATATATTATTAAAATATGTATTATATATATTCATTATATTCTAATATAATATGATTTAATATAATATGATTTAATATAATATGATTTAATATAATATGATTTAATATAATATGATTTAATATAATATGATTTAATATAATAATTTTTATTATATAAAAAATGATAATAGTATAAATATACAATAATTATATAATGAATCCAAAAGAATACATACAATCTGATACTAATAAATATGTTGCCGGTGTTGATGAAGTTGCGCGCGGTACTTTGATAGGTCCTGTTGTAGCAGCGTGTGTCGTATTACCTCATATATTTCCTGATGAAATATATAAGGAAATTAAAGATTCTAAAAAACTTACAAAAAATAAACGCGAATTTTTAGCAATATATATTAAAAATAATGCGATTACTTATGGTATAGGCACCGCATCTGTTGAAGAAATTGATAATATTAATATATTAAATGCGACTATGAAAGCTATGCATCGCGCGGTTGATGAAGCATATAAAAAGCATCCTTTTGAAAAACTTATAATTGACGGACCGTACTTTAAAGGATATACGCCGCCTGGAATAGAAGGTGAATTATTAGAATATGAATGCATCCCTAAAGGCGATATGCTATATTTATCAATAGCGGCCGCATCTATTATAGCGAAAGATTACCATACCGATTTAATATATAATTTAACTGACAAATATCCAGAACTTAATTTATATGACATACAAAAAAATAAGGGATATGGTACTGCTAAACATATTGCGGCAATTAATAAATATGGAATAACAGATTTTCATAGAAAAACATTTGGAATATGTAAATATAAATGATTGTAAAATATATTTATATTTATTTACTACATTTTAATGAACTCCAAGATATACCACATTGTTTAGCGTATTCACAACTAATGCCATTTCCTTCTTGGGTTTTATTATCTAGAATTCCTAATACTTGTGGATATACTACATTACAAATTAATGGAGTATTAGTAATATATTGACCCAAAGCAGTATCTTTTGTTGTATATGAGGTATCTCCTACTCTAAGTACATTACTACTATTAGTATTGAATATATTACTATTATTATAAGCTCCAGAGAACTTTGCATATTTTTGTAAATCTCTATAAACAGTTGTATCAGTATCAGTATCTTTGTTTGGTATACTAACAATATATTGTGGAGTTAATGGTGATACTTTATTTGCTGCGGCATATGTTGTAGCTTTATCAATACTATTAAATCCTGCTTCATAGTTATTATTTGACAAAAATTTTTTTGCTATTAAATGGTCCTTAACATTTCCATATACATTATCATCGGATACACAGCGATATTGTATATTTTTACTTTTTTCTGTATTTACTTCCGGAATAATAATATGTTGATCATCAAATTTATTATTATTTATAATTTCATTTTTCATATCGATAGGAACTTTTTCTAATTTCCAAAAATCTGGGCATAATGTATTACTATCAACCTCTTCACCTATTCTTCGCGGTTTAATAGTATATATCGAAGACAATAGATAGAAAATTATAATTATAGAACCTAAAATATAAGTTATTACAGCCGGAGCAAATTTATCATATATATATTCTTTTCCCCATGTTGTAAATAAAACAGCTACTAGTAATAATAAAGCAGATAAACCATATGTTAAACATACTACAAATGTCCCTTTATATAATTCGATTTTTTCTTGCTCAAATAATTGTAATTCCTTCTCATTTAGTTTTAAAACTTTCTCGTCACAAGACATTATTCTATTATTCTATAATATAATATTCTATAATATAATATTCTATAATATAATATTCTATAATATAATATTCTATAATATAATATTCTATATAGCCTTTCTTAATTTATAATTTCATAATCTCTAATGTTCTTAATCCTTTTTGCGATGGTAATGTTGATCTATCTAGAGGAATAGGTAATGTGCTAATATCCATTTTGTAATGTTCTGATTGCTTTATGTTTGATATAATCTCTGGAACACACCAATCAATAACAAGAGTATTTAAATCAAGGACTTGTTCATTAATATTATTAGGTGCGTTTTTTCCATGTTGAAAATAAATTGATCTCATTATAATTTTTAAGTCAATATCGCTTTGTTTTCCTATATTATATTTACCATTCGTAGTATTAAGTATTTTATTACGGATACCATATTGTAATAATTCTATATTTTTATCCGAAAAATATATTGAAGAAACATCTGTACAATTCATATTTCGCGATATCATATTTGTATTATTTTCAGATGAATTTATGACGTTAGTTTTAAAATTATAATTATTTACAGGCATAACAGCATTAACTCTTCCATTTAAAAAATTCATTTTTCTTTCTTAATATATATAATTATTTTCATTTTATATAGTAGTAAGGAAATATGGATAAATGTAATGAAATTACATATTGCGCCAAAGAATTATTAAAAACTCATAACATACATATTGCTGATAATAATAAAAAGGAGGTTGTTGTTATATTATCTAAATATATTGAACTATTAATATTTAATATAGTTGCGGTTGTATCAATTATATGCTTGAAAATTGGTATTAAAAAAATATTAACAGAGCATATAATATATATGTCAAAATATATTGATAAAAGATGTTCATTATCTAAAATAAAGAATAAAACTACTAAAATGAAAGGCGGTGAATTCAATACTGCCGCATTTTTTGGTGTGAATGAACCCCAGTATTCTAAATATAATGATACAAGCGATTTACTTAAAATAAATTTTGAAGTTGCACGTAATGCGATACCTCTAATAGGAGGTGGTTCTTTAAGTTGTATTAAACTTGATAAAATAATACTTAAAAAAATTAGAAATATATTTAAATTTTTTAATGTTAAGTATGAAAAAAATACTCTTAGCCAAATCAAATCTAAATATGACAATATTATAGAAACTCTATTAGAAAAAATTAAGAATATTAAGGGGGGAATAACAAGTAAAAAAGTTGCCTTATTAATAAATAAATCTAAAATAATGAAAAAAAAATGATTATATAAATATTAATTTATATATATATATAAAATGCCTATTATTACAATAGATGGAAATATTGGCTCTTATAAAACAAGCATTCTAAATTATTTTCATAAAAATTACAAACTTGCTATTGATTTGGAACCTGTTGATAACTGGACTGAATATTTAGCAAACTTATATAATACTCCAAATAGCAGTTATGATTTTCAAATAAAAGTATGGGTTGATAGATGTTGGATACAAGAGAAAACAAATATGTCTATTTTAATGGAAAGGAGCCCATATTTTATTAAAAATGTTTTTGTAAGAAAAGCATATGAAGATAAAACTATTAATGATACTGAATATGAAAATATAATTAGACTACATAAAACTACTGATGATTTATGGAAACCTAATGGATATATATATCTTCGTTCAGAACCGGATAAATGCTTAAATCGTATTAATAAAAGAGGTCGTTTTGCTGAAAAAAATATTAAATTAGAATATATACAAAAAATACATGAACTTCATGAAAAAAATTATAATTTAGCAATTGAAAATAAAATGAATATTATTGTTATAGATGTTGAAAATAAAAGTATATCTGACATATGTAATGAAATTCTATCATCAAATTTATATAATGATATTGTTAATTGATAATAAATTTAATAGAGGGGTTAAATTGTATTACATCTAATAATAGGCGCATCTGTACCTAAAAAGCAGCTATAATAAAGACGATCATAACTTTCATACTCAATAGACGGCGATGAAGAATGAATTAGTTTTCTATTATTAAATATTAGTAGATCATTCATTTCCCATTTAATTTTTACTATATTATCTTTAGTTAGAATGTATTTATTCATTAGTTCTCTATACAAGTCATAACTATCTTCACAAGACATTTGATCAAACTTTGAGAATCTAAATGGTGAAATCATTAGCGCTTTCTTATTTTTACATTCATCTGTATAAATTACAAGTGGTTCTCTATTAATAATAGTAGTACCAGACTTCTTTCTAGGCGTATTAATATCATTATTAATATTAATTCTATTGTATCCTGTATAATCATAATATGTATTAATTACATCATCTTCTGTATTAGAATATATAACATTATAATTTTTAAGTTCCTTCTTTAAATTAATATCTAAATTATCATATGCGGTTTCCATACTAGCAAACATTGTTTCTCCACCGATAGGAGGTGTATTTAACATATAAATACCAGATACAATTGGAGGTCTATGTTCGTTAATACCTACAATATCTTGGTGCCATACAGCTGTATTTTTAAAAGGTCCGCTGTATTTTAGAGTAACATCTTTAAGTCCATAAAGGTCTTTGATATAGCAATTACCTCTAATTGCTACTTGTGGTACATAATCAACTTTAGAATTGTGAAATGGATGTATAACTCTGTCATTATTTTTACTATCAAATACCTTACAAAACTCATAAAAATCTTTCGGATTTAGATTTTGATTTTTAAACATTAACATAGGAACTGCCTTAAACAATTTAGCCAATTCAACCTTATCGTATTCATTAATTTTTTTAACATCAATGTTATTGATTACAGCAAAGTTTTTATTTAGTGATGGGAAAGATACTTTCATACACGACGCAAAATCTAGCAACAAAATAATTGAACATACAACCTTCGCAAGATTATTATTTTTAATCATATTTGATTGAATATAAATTAAAATCAAGTAATCAATTTTTATTATTATAATATAAAATATATTAACTATTCGCAACTATTCACATACAATCCTCTATTTAATTCACGCAAATACTTCGCATTATTCGCATTATTCGCATTATTCGCATTATTCGCATTATTCGCATTATTTGTTATTAAACTATGTAAATATGGGTAAATAGCGTTTGATAATTGTATAGATGCTTCTATTGGTTCTGTGCTTGGTATATTTGGTACACAATATATTTTTGTATTCTTATATTTAATTAAAGGGCTTTGTAAAGTGGTTGGCGTAGATTGGTCTGTTGTTCCTCCTTGATCAATAGCAACATCCATAATTATAGGTCTTGTACGAGACATTAAATCAAGGAGTTCATTATTAATAATTCGCTTTGCTTTCATACCATTAATATATATAGAAGATATAACAATATTTGAAAATATTAAAAGTTTTTTTAAATTTTTTTCATTCATTTCATATGATTTATATATAGAAGGATTGCTTTGTTCAATATCTTTTATTTTTTCATAATCATTATCTATTAAATTAATGTTTTTATATCCTAGTTTAATTGCTTGCTCCGCAGCTGCTTTACCAACATTGCCAACACCTATTATTGTAATAATTGTATATTTATTTTTTTTTTTATTTATAAGTTTATCAGCTTCTATCATTGATTTTTTTCCAGCTATAATAGACATTGGGGATAAAATAGGATATAATCCACTGTCATCTTGAATAGTCTCATAAGCATAGCATTTTGCTTTACTGTCAATCATCGCTTTAATTAACTCATTATTTCCGGCAAAGTGAAAAAATGATAATATTGTATGTTTTGATGTTATTAAAGAATATTCTCCTCTTTGCGGTTCTTTAACTTTCACAATAATATTTGATTTTTCATAAATATCTTCAATATTATCTAGTATTATAGCACCAGATGCTATATAATCTTCATCTCTATATCCTGCTTCGTTTCCAGCCCCTTTTTGAACATAAACAGTGATATCTTTTGTATTACATTCTAATAATCTCTTAATATCATTAGGAATTATTGAAACTCTTCTTTCGAACTCTTTAATTTCTTTTGGGATGCCTATATGATACATATTATATATTATTATAGATTTATAATGGTTTTATATTTATATGTAAATTGAAATTTCTACCAAAGTGAAAGAAGGCCATTACTGTATGTCTTGAAGTTATATAACGAAATTCTGATGGATGCGGTTCTTTTACTCTTACTATAATATCTGCGTTTTCATAAACTTCCTGTATAGTATCTACAATAGTTGCACCAGAAAAAGCATAATCTATGTCACTATATCCTACATGTTTTCCTGCGTTTGCTTGAACATAGATTGCGATATTATTTGGATTATCACGGATAAGTCGTGTGACATCATCTGGAATAATAGAAACTCTACTTTCAGACTGGTGTTGTTCATTTGGGATGCCTATACGATACATTATATAATAATGATTGTTATAGATAGATTATTATAAATAATAACTGATTTTGTATTTATATAGAAATTACAAATATTACAAATACATACATGACATATTATCTATTGATTCTTGAATTATTTTTTTATCAGTTCCACAATATGAGGTTAATTCCGTTCCCATTTTATAAAACTTAAAATAAGGAATTGATGCGATATCATAATAATCACTAATTTTATATCCATTTTCAATATCTATTTTTAAGAAAGTAATATGTTGATTATTTAATGCCAATTCTTCAATAAATGGATATATCTCTTTACATGGTTTGCAAAATGATGCTGAAAAGTTGGCAACGACATATCTATTATTTTTTAAATATTGTGAATATTCTTCCATAGTTTCAACATTTATTATAGGCATTTATCTTTATTATTTAGATAGAATTAAAAATATTTAATATTTTTCGCACGTTAGAATATTACTATTACTAAATTTTATAAATATATAAAAAATTGATAAATAATATATATATATCTTATAAATACACCAATATAACTGATGCCTTTGAAAAAAATTAATGATAAAGGTGCCCCTGTTCAAGACAAAAAAGTAGAAGATAAGTATAAAAAATATGAACTTCTTGAACATATTCTCGCCCTTCCAGATACATATATTGGATCTATAGAACCTCAAAAAATTACAAATTATATTTATGATGATACATCAAAAAAAATGGTTATAGATGAATTAACATATATCCCTGGTTTACTTAAAATTTTTGACGAAGTTATAGTAAATGCGATTGATCATTCTATGCGTCTTAAAGCGGATGAAGACAAAGGAAAAGAAGATATTAAGCATGTTAAGAATATTAAAGTAACTATTGACAAGGTATCTGGTAGAATAACAATAATGAATGATGGAAATGGAGTTGATATTAAAAAGCATAGTAGTTATGGAGATTTATGGATACCTGAACTTATATTTGGCGAACTTTTAACATCTACAAACTATGATAAGGGTGAAGAGAAAATATGGGGTGGCAAGAATGGATATGGTAGTAAACTTACTAATATATTTTCAAAAGAGTTTACTATTGAAACGGTTGATCATTATGCTAAAAAGATTTATTTTCAAACATTTAGCAATAATATGACGCAAAGGACAAAGGCGGATGTAAAAGCATCGTCTAAAGCACCCTATACACAAATCAGTTTTATTCCAGATTATGAAAAGTTTGGTATGAAGAATATGACTGATGATATTTATAGATTGTTTAATAGGCGTGTTATTGATGCGTGCGCTACAACTCCTAAGGATGTATCTGTATTTTTCAATGGCGAAAAATTAATGATTAAAGATTTTGAAAAATATTGTGAATTATTCCTTGATAAGAAAGAGCAACCATTTGTATATGAATCATCTGGTGAGAGATGGGAGGTTGTTGCTTCAATTTCAAGCTCCGGTTCATTTGAATTCTTGTCATTTGTCAATGGTATTAATACTATTAAAGGAGGCAAGCATATTGAATATATTACAAATATGATTACTAAAAATCTTGTTGAGATGACACAATCTAAAAAGAAAAAGATTGTTAAAGCGCAGCATATCAAAGATAATCTATTTGTATTTGTCAAAGCATTAATTGTCAATCCAAGTTTTGATTCGCAAAGTAAAGAAACACTTACAACTCCTGTTGCTAAGTTTGGCTCTAAATGCGAACTTAGCGATAAGTTTTATGATAAGCTATTTAAGATTGGTATTGTTGACAAAGCATTAAGTATTACTGAGTTTTATGACAAGAAAAAATTAGTAAAAACAGATGGCAAGAAAATATCACGTATTATTGTTCCTAAGCTTGATGACGCTAATTTAGCAGGAACTAAGGATAGTGCAAGCTGTACTCTTATTTTAACAGAAGGAGATTCAGCGAAAACTATGGCAATTTCTGGGCTTAGTATTATTGGTCGCGATAAATATGGCGTTTTCCCTTTGCGTGGAAAAATTTTAAATGTCAAAGACGCAACATTACAAAAGATTACAGACAATACCGAAATTACTGCTATTAAGAAAATCCTTGGTCTTGAGCAAAATAAAAAGTATACGGACCTTAGTCAATTAAGATATGGTTCCATTATGATTATGACAGATCAAGATCATGATGGAAGTCATATTAAGGGGCTTATATTTAACATTTTTCAAAGTATGTGGCATGAATTATATGAAATATCTGGGTTTCTTACATCTATGCTTACACCTATTATTAAAGCAACAAATAATCGTGGTACAGAGGTTATTGAGTTTTATAATATGTCTGATTATGAAAGGTGGGCTGAAACAGATATTGCGAAGAATGGTTCTTGGAAAATTAAGTATTACAAAGGATTGGGTACTTCAACAGACCAAGAATCAAAAGAATATTTTAAGAATATGAAAAAGATAACTTATAAATATGATAAAAATGCTGATGAAGTTATTGACTTGGCTTTTAATAAAAAACGTGCGGATGATAGAAAAGAATGGCTTGCTAACTATGATAAAGATAATGTATTAGATTATACAAATCTTGATGTAGATTTCAAGACATTTGTAGACAAAGATTTAATACATTTTAGTAATCGCGATTTACAAAGATCTATTAATCATATATGTGATGGACTTAAAGAAAGCACGCGAAAAATCATGTTTGCTTGCTTTAAGAGGAAATTATATACTAATGAGGTGAAGGTAGCACAATTATCTGGGTATGTAAGTGAAGTTTCAGCATATCATCACGGTGAGACTTCGCTACAACAGGCAATTGTTGGAATGGCGCAAATATATGTAGGAACTAATAATATTAATTTACTAGCACCAAATGGTCAGTTTGGAAGTAGATGTCAAGGAGGACAAGATGCTTCATCAGCGAGATATATTTTCACATTATTGTCAAAATTAACAAAATTAATTTTTAAAGAGGAAGACAATAATATTCTAAATTATCAAGATGATGACGGCCAGCAAATAGAACCTGAATTCTATATTCCTGTAATTCCTATGATACTTGTAAATGGAGGTATTGGTATTGGAACAGGATATTCCACAAATATTCCTCAATTTAATCCAAGTGAAATTATTAATGCTTGCCGCTTTATATGCAAAGCAATTAAACTAGCTGATTTAAATGGTGATACAGAAGACGGATTAGATAACATATATGAAACTATTGATATATTAGATATTGAAGATTTAGTTCCTTATTATTTGGGTTTTAATGGGACTATTAAAAAAACAGAGAATAATTCTTATATTAGCAAAGGAATATATAAATGGATTGATAATGAAACAGTAGAAATAACTGAATTACCTATTGGAACATGGACTGAAGATTATAAAGAGTTCTTAGAAAATATGATAACAAGTGGATTAAATAATCTTAAATATATTGAAAATCATTATACATCAAAGAATGTCAAATTTATACTACATTTTAATGCGAATGTTCGCGAAACACTTGAAGATAAGTTTGAGCAATTGTTTAAAATATCTTCAAGTAAAAATCTAAGTATCAATAATATTCATCTATTTAACAAAAGCGGTGCTATTCAAAAGTATGATAATACAACAGAAATTATCAAAGAGTGGTCTAAAACGCGAGTATTAAAATACTTTGAAAGAAAATCATATCAAATTAAGATATTAGAAAAAGATTTTCTTGTATTATCCGCAAAAATTCGCTTCATTATTGATGTTATAGCTGGTAATATTCAAATTATGAATAAAAAACTAGTTGATATTGCCAAACGATTAATTGAACTTAAATATCCGCGTATTAATACAGATACCAATATTGTTGTAGCAGGTAATATTGATAATGATATGAAAGATCCAAATGATGATGGTGATAATGAAAAGAACAAGGATGTGAAAGACTTTAATTATCTTCTTAGAATGCCTATTTCGCAACTTACATATGATAGAAAAATTATATTAGAAAAAGAAGTTGATGAACTTAATAATAAACTTACAAATCTACGTAATAGCAAGATTGAAGACATATGGATGGCAGAGCTAATTGAATTAGAAACAGCATGGAATGAACATAGAGAAATGCTATTAAAAGAATATGATAATGACCGTAAAGGTATCATAGAACCTAAGGCGCAAAAAAAGAAAGCAAAAAAATAAATATATATATTAGGTTATTATATTCCAATTTATATATTATTTTTAATACATTTTTCTACATTATTTAATCTGCTTTCTAAATCTTTAATACGCCTTTCTAATATTTCTTCTTTTAAATGTTTCATCTGCATTTCTAACAAATTAATTTTAATTATAAGCTCGTATATAGTCATATACTTATAAGCATACATTATTTATCCATAGTGATAAGAACCGGGTGATAAATAATATTACTTACGCGAAGCAAAGTATTGAATACTTGAATTAATTCTTTTAATTCCATTAATCTGGTTTGCTGCGATAATAATCTGCATAGTAAAAGACGACATATTGTTGATTTGATGCATTTGCTTTTGAGTTGCTTTTGAGTTGCTTTTGAGTTGCTTTTGAGTTGCTTTTGAGTTGCTTTTGAGTTGCTTTTGAGTTGTTTTGTTATTAATAATTTTATAATTATTAATTATCATTTTTTTAAATTTTTATGATATGAATAGAACACATTTATTATCATATAAAACTTAATATAATATATTATATATAATTATGTTTAAAATTCAGATTAGATGCAATACTGATGACTTAAAATTTAATGGAAATATAATTGATAAACGTCAATATAATTATATTAGAAGTAGATTGCAACTTAAAAATATTGATTATATTGATAAAATGCTTATATTATATAAAACCGATAGCGAAGGAATAAAAACTGTAACTATTGAATTTTTAACAAATAGAGAAATTAATGAAAATGAATTTATTTTGTTTATTGTTAAGATGAAAGACGCTGGTTTTGTTAGTTTAGATGAAACGGATATCAAATTTATTGATATAACATTTTATAGAATAATTTATAAAAGAAACTTTACATCAATATTAAGAACTAGAATACGAAACCGTCCTCGTCGTGATTACATAAATACATCAACTTATAAAACAGGAGTAATTTATAATAAAAATAATGATATGTTCAATTTTATTTGATAAATAAATAATTTTATATTGGTTAATATTTTCAGTTATTTTTCTTATTATTGGTAATGCTTTCTAGATGGCGCTAATATACTTCCAATAGATATACCATAAGTTATATAATCATGTATCCCAAAAAATCGTGGATTTCCTGAAATAATATTAATATGATAAAACCATTTAAAAGGTATTATTATAACTTTATTTCTATTTAATAAGATTGTTGTAAGTTTTTGATTATAATCTGGTAATAGATCTTGTGAAATAGGAATATTGTTTTCATGTATAGTATGAGGATTGCCTAATGTTATTTCAATAGAGTTTTCTTCGTGAGCATCAGCATATATTAGGAGATATTTAAAATTATTTATGTTCCAATCCCACAAATTTGGAATATTTACATCATATTCTATCATATTATAATTAAACCAATTTATTAGTAACTCGTCAATATTTGTAATACTATCTTGAATAATTATTGGTTGCTTTTTATATAAAATGTCAAAGTTAAAATGTTCTATTTTGAGTTGATATATTATTAATTCATCATCAAATATATAATACATTGACGCATATAATAGTATTATTAATAGAATAAATATATATATATACATTTATTAATAAATAATATTATTATAATATAATAAAAATCACATAATTATTACATACATGTATTATTTATTTTTATATATTATAAGAGTAATATAAATATTAAATGGCAGAAGATTTACTTTTTAATACAATTATTGCTATAATAATTATACTGCTTATTGTATATGGAATACCTTCAATAGTTTATCTTATTATATCTATAATTAAAGGCAAAGATGGTAGAAAAGTAGAAACTTTATTAGAAAATTTTAAAATTAATAGTGATAATAAAAATACTATGATTTATAATTCCTTAAATAATGAATATTTTTTATTTTGCACTTATATGCCAATAAAAAAACTAGTTTTTTGCGATAATGGTAGAAATAAAAAAATGTTAGAAGAGAATGATAGAGATTTAAAAATTGTTACAGAAATATTTGAAATAATAAAAGGTATTAAAAAATTTTGCGATAATGAATATGATAGAATAAAAGAAAAGTCAGATGAAAAAATTAGTGAAAATAAAGCTGCGCGAGAGGAACGTGAACATCAAGAAGAATTAGAAAGAAAGAAACAGGAAGGTGAAAATAGTAGACACGATTCAACATCTCGACTTGAGTGGATTAAAAATATTTTTAGTGCTATATATAGTTCTATTAGTTTAACAATTACTACTTTAACAAATGTAACCCAAATTGCTGTGAAAATTGCGGCAATATTTGGCCGAATTGTAGATGCGCTAGCAAAGAACTATGTAGTTACTGGATTTATAATACTTATAATTATTATTATGGGTGTATTATCTTGGTTAAAATATAGTTCAGTAGATACAACAACAGGCGAGTTTAATTATAAACCTAATAATGACAAAATGTCTCAAAATAGTTTTAGCCCTTTTTCTATATATTATGATATGTTAGATACGTATTCTTATTATTCTAAAATTGCTAATAATTTTAATGTATCTGATTATACTGCCAATATGATTGGAATTCGCAATGATAAAAATAATGGGATTGGTGATGATGACGATACCACATACAGGGATCAATTATATGGAGGCAAATATGATAATCTATCATATATAAAATTGAATAATTTAGAAATAATTAATATAAATGATGGCAGTAAAGATAACATTAAAACAGAAAAAGATATATATTATAATATTTATTTACCATCAGAAAAATTTAAAGATCTAAATGAACCACAGCCAATCAGTTCATTATCATGGAATGTATATGAAACTTCTAAAAAAGAAAAAATATGGAAGCTTGATTGCGAATCTATTGATACTATTAAAGCGGATGGTAAACCAGCTTTTATTACTAATGGTGATAAATGTATAATTAATAGTGTAGGATTAAATAAAAATAAAAATTTAATAAAATTTAAAAGAACGACAGATAGTGATACACCTTCAATAAGATTTACAACAGAATATATTAAATAAGTTTCTATATTTATTATCTAACATATTTTTAAAGGTATATATATTATGACAGAGTGCAATACATATAAACAATATATATGTAAAGAGGGAAATACTAATAAAATCAATCCTGAAAAATTAAAAACTACTCAATATATAAATATTGAAAATGAAGAAATATCATTAACATTACCATCTACAACATCTAATCACTATTTACAGACAGATGAAAAGGCACATTGTAAAGGAAAATGGCAAGATTGGTTTTGTATTCATAACTATCATAACAATAATAATATTAATAATTATCCAGATACTAAGACTATGTCTATTGGTGTTTGCTATAATTATTGCGAATTACGAAAACAATACAATACAGGAGAGACAATCACAAAATATAATAAATGCGTAGAATATTATGACGAAAATGATTTAATTTATAATCCTCTTGCCCTTATAGCAATATTAGGAACTCACTTCAATAAAAATATTGATACATTTCAAAAAAGAATGCCTCAATATGATCATATTGAGAAAACTATTGGCATTAGAGGTTCATATTTAAATGATTTATATAGAGTTAATAAAAATGATGAATTTATAAAATTTGGTAAAATTCCAGAAATTAATGTAAGTCTTAAAACAAATGAAAATAACCAAGATAAATTATTGTTTAATATAATTAAATATATTGTAGAAAATAATAATTATATTGTTGATGAAATTAAGACAGATATTAGAAAAGCATGTAATAATATAAATAACTTATATTTGAAAAAAATAAAGGGTAGGTCAGAGCAAAAGAATATTTTTTTAAGCAAAATAAAAAATTATGTTTTTGATATTGAAAAATTGGAAAAACTATATGGTAAAGATAAAAATAGCATTTTAAAATTTATAAATATCATAGCGTATTCTCATAATATTATGAGATTAGTATGTTATGAAAATAAGAAGTTATTGACTTATGATAAGATAAAATTAAACATTGGATTGATACTAACTATTAATATTGTTGATAAAAAAGTTATTGAAAATATTGATGATATTGTAGATATATTTACGGCTGCGTGTTATAATTGTTTTAATATTAATTATGATGTATTTTATAATTATATGTTAGGAAAAACAACTAGTGATACTATACTTATTAGAATTGATGAAAATAATAATAATAACACTAAATTTGATAAAGTTACCTTTATTAAATGCGGTATAGAAGATGCTTTTTTTGTAAAAGAAAAAACTGTTCCATATAAATATGATTTAATATATTATAATGATGTTCCTTATTATGATCATAAAGTATTGTCTGAATATAGTGATAACATAAAATATATTGACAAAATATTATTATGTCTCCTAGGGTTTTTTATTGGTGTAATATTTATATTTTTGTTCTATTGGTTTTTATTTGCTTGTAAGTATTATGTCCCACAATATAATATTGTTGATGGGTTAATATATTTAATTAATTTCAGTCATTTATTTTATAAACGCTTAACACTCGCTCTATTAAATTTTAGTTGCCGTGTATTTTACAAATGTGTATCTACCTTTAGAAGTAAATATATTTTTCTTTCATTACTATATAAAATATTAAATATAATAATAATTATATGGTTGATTTTTTATTTACTTACTAATTGTACAGTGTTGCTAAATATTGATTATGTAAAACTATTAAAAAATATAAATTATTCAAATTTTACTGTCAAAGATGCGTCATCAGAAGAAAAAATATCATATATTTATATACCTTATAATATATTAATTATATATATTATATTGATATATATATATAGCACATATATTGTAAAATATTCTCTTGAAGATAGTCAATTTGATATTATAGCGAATATTGATTCTGAGGATACTATTTCTTCTGAATTCCTAGATTATTTATTATTATCCAATCATGTTAATGAATTGCTAAAATATGAATCTTTATATCTTCCAGAAATTAAAAAAGTAAATAGTGATAAAGAACATATAGAAGGTAATTTGATTGGTTCAGTAGTAGCAGTATAGTAAAATTATGGCGAAAAGATATATGTATGTAAAAAACATATATAAAACATATTTAAAGGAATAAACAATAAGGATTATTAAATGGATGATAATAATATATATTTGCTAAATATTAAAACAATTCAAGCATCCACATTTAAACAAGTAATAGATGCTTTGAAAGAAATACTTATGGATGTTAATTTGGAGATAGATGAAACAGGAATTAAAATAGTTGCTATGGATAATACACATATTGTTTTAATACATTTGAAGCTAGAAGCAGATAAGTTTGAAATATATGAATGTGAGAAAAAAATATATGTTGGAATAAATATGTTAAGATTGCACGCGCTTATAAAAACTATTACTAATAATGATATATTATCATTATATATATTGAAAGACGACCCTAATCATTTGGGTATAACAATAGATAATAATGATAAAAATTATAAGACAAATTATAAATTATCTGTTCTTGACATAGATGTGCTAAATATTCAAATACCTCCTGTTGATTTTCATACAATTATTAATATGCCTTCATCCTATCTTCAAAAGATTATTCGCGATATGCATAATTTGGCCGAGTTTATTGAGTTTAGAAACATTAATGATAAATTAATTTTAAGTTGCAAAGGAGACTTTTGCTATCAGGAAACTATTTTAGGTTCTGAAAAATCGCAATCTATCACAATAAAAAAGAATAGTGGAGAAGAAGATCAAGAAATTATTCAAGGAATATTTAGTCTTAAATATTTATCTATATTTACTAAATGTACTAATCTATCTAATACTGTTGAAATATATCTTAAAAACAACTACCCAATTATTTTAAGATATACTATTGCTTCATTAGGTGAAATTAAATTATGTCTATCTCAACAGGATATTAGTTAACTATATTAAGATGCTTTATAATTTCAAAAGGATGTATACGTCCATTATGATATTAAATTTGTTCTATTTTTTATGCTATTATTTTAAAAATGATATATATTTAAATACATAATTATGTATGTACTTATAAGAACTTAACGAGAAACTATGAGCGAACAAGAAGATGTTCGCATCAGCGAACTGAAAGTCAAAGGAATTGAATGGATAGAAAAAATTTTACAGAAAGACTTGACGTGTACAAAGCCAGGCTCTATATCACATTTGTTATATGGTGACAAACCAAGCGAACAATCCATAAATATTAAGCTTGGGCGCTTTGGTGAGTTCTTGGCAAAGGAGCTAATAAAAAGCAATGATAGTTTTGAGTTGCTTGATTGTGGTGTCCAAATGATAAATAATAAACTCAAGGATGTCGATTTGATATTTATAGATAAAAATAAAAAGGTAATATATTATCGCGAATTAAAAGGAAATATTGAGTTGGATACTGAAAAAATGCCAGCAACTATAGCCAAATGTAATGATATTACAACCTTCTTTACAAATAAATATGGCGATTATAATATAGATTGCGCTATTCTAAACTGGAGCATATATGATAGGCAAATTTTAACTGCTGGACTTTCAAATATAAAAACATTCGAAAAAGCAGGTTTGAGAATAGAACATATGGGTGAATTCTTCGCAATCTTAGGCGCTACTTGGCATAAGGAAGACTATTACTCGTATTTTAGAATGATAGGTGCTAAAATAATTACACGGTTTGTAAAGTAGGTTGCTATATTTATCCTTTATTGACAGCTTAATAATTCTTAATAATTAAATGTTTGGTATTTATTTCGTCGCCAATGCGGTTATTATATAATTTAAATTTATATTTTTTATCATATTCAGCTACAATATAGCCATTATATAGCTCTTCTATAAATTTAGTCTTGCCAATTATCATTAGGCATTTTATTTTTGTTGTTTTGAATAAAGATGCTAACTTGTGTTGCTCTTCTTTACCAAATGAACAATACCCATAATCAGTAAACTCACTATCATATGGTGGGTCTAAGAACATAAAATTAGTTTCGTCATTAAATTTTTCAAATATAACTTCAAACTTCTCATTGTATATTTCAGTCCTATTTAATAATGTTTCATAATCTTTGTTAAGTAATTCAGTATAATTAATAGTTTTATATCTACCAAAAGGTATATTAAATTTCTTATCCCTATTATATCTTAACATACCTCGAAAACAGGTTTTCCTTTGATAATAAAATCGCTTTGCGATGTCTAGAGCATCATTCATTACCATAGCATCTCTTATATTATAATAGGTTGCTTCATCATTTGGTGAGTTTTCCATAAACTCAAAGATATCCTTGGCTTTCCCTTCACTAATGCATTTATATAAGTCAATTAATTCTGTATGGACATCGCTTATAACCGCTTTGCTAGGGTTTAAATGAAAATATACTGCACCACCACCTATAAATGGTTCAATATAAATGTTATAATTCTCAGGAAAATATTTGTCAAACATTTTGATTTCATCAACCTTACCACCACTCCATTTAATTAATGGCTTTAGTAGTTTTCTTGTATTTGCTACACCATTTAATAAATCTATCAAATGGCTTTTATTTTTTGATTTATAATTAGTAATTCCGTATTCCTCGCATTTAGCAAGAAGCTCTTTTCTCGATTTATTTGCGTGTTCCATTATGAATACTTTATATTATTATTTTATATATAAAAGTCAATTTTTATTATTTTAATCCAGAAACAAATTATCTAAAACATAGCTTCATAATATATAAAAAATAAATAGTTATGTCTCATTTTTCTTTTTGAATTGTATAATATAAGACTATTATGATATATATATAATAAATAATGGTTGTACATGAACCATTAAAAAAATGTGATACATGTAAAATTATTAAACCCAAAAATTTATTTCATATATGTAAATACTGTAAGAAATGTCATATAAAAGATTATATAAAAAATCAATTATTAAATGCTCGCATTGCTAATCATTTTAATTTATCTATGGATGAATTAAATAATATTATGACTTCAAATATAAATGACCCTACAAGAAATGAAATAGGAGAACACGAAAGATATGATGAAATTATGGTATATTATATTGGAACACAAAGTTCTGTTATTACAGATAATGTTATTAATAATTTTTTAGACGAAATATTATAGTAAGGATAACAAGATATTAGTTAGATTTATGCTGACATATACGTTTTTAATTTTACACTTTTGCACATTTAAAACGCCGATTTAATATTAAAATAAAAAATTGATATTATTTAATATAAACATATTAAAGTTAAATATTAATAAAATGCCAACTATAAGTAAAATAAGTTCTGCTATTATTAGCAAAATAACAAAGGCAACCAGTGGTATTAATAATATAGATTTTACTGGTGCGATGA
>Ga0114969_10000547_pt1 | contig 32252 bp, 27 predicted proteins | sample M_130807_MF_Meta_FD_87316 | JGI IMG/M metagenome (GOLD analysis project Ga0114969, IMG submission 87316) | Freshwater microbial communities from Lake Montjoie, Canada to study carbon cycling - M_130807_MF_MetaG | ecosystem: Environmental > Aquatic > Freshwater > Lake | place: Lake Montjoie...
CATTATTTTCTAATAATTTTTTATACTCTAATACATCATCATTGCAAACAACAATTGTTCTATATATTAAATGAGATTTATAAATATTATCTAATTCCTCCACAAAATTATTTTTTAAATCTAATTTCATATTATATATATAATATAATATATATTATATATAATATTTATATATAAGATTATTAAATATATTTAGTATTATAATGGATGATAAAGTAATTAAAATACATCTATCTATATTCCTAAATAGATATAATAATAATATAAATATCCCTGAAAATATTATTAATAAGGCAGAACATCTAAGAAAAACATGTAATTGCTTTAATTCATTATACGATCCTAAAATGATATGGGAAAAAAAACTATTTTATAGAAAGGAAAAAAGTGGATTGAATAGTTTAAATACAAATAATAAAGGGAAGGTTCATATTATTATTCCCGATTTTTCTGATATATCTACTACAAAGAGGACATTAGTTGGATATTTAAATAAATTAACAGTTAAGAATAAAGATGTAATTTATGAAAAAATCAAAGAGATTATAAATAATAATATGAATGAAGAAGTATTTCTAATTATATGGTCATATATTAAAGTTTCTACAAATGATAATAATATATATATTAGATTATTAGATTACTTTGATACAGAGTTTTTAAATATTATTATTGATAAATTATGGAAGATTTATATAAATAATAGGGAATGGGAACCGCCAAAATATATTTATGAAAATAATTTATTATTACAGAATAATGAATATGAATTATATTGTGATTATATTAAATGGAAAAAAGGGATACATAATATAAATATTATATGGATAAAATATAAAAAAGATGAGATATCTTTGCTATTAAATAATATATTTGATTATATGATTGAATGTATTAATAATCCTAATATACATAAATATATTGTGGATATTTTTATGGAGCAAATATTAAAAATATTAAATAATCACAAAGATTTTTCTATAATAAACAAAATAAAATTACTAGATATTAAAAAGTTTGATAGTTCAACAAAATTTTTAATATATAATATTATAGAAAATAAATAATTTCTACTATTATAATAGAGAATAAATAATGAAGGAGTCCGATACAGCATTATCTTTTTATAGTAGTGTATTTATACAATTAATATTTGTATTATTGCTTATAATAATTTGGAGTTATATATACAAATTAGAAAATATTGGTTGCGCGTGTTCCGAACATAGTAACAAAGAATTTATAAAGAATTTTACTATAATTGCGTTAGTATATTTCTTTATTACCGCTTTTATACCTATGAAAACTATTGCTAAAAATATGGGTAATGTAATTGTTCAATTATTAGCATTTGGTTCATTTGTATTCTTCCTAACATTTGTAGTATATATATACTATTCATTTGATTATGTAAGATATTTAATGAATGAAAAATGCAAGTGTTCGGAAGATTTACGACGTGATATTATAGCCATAGGAACTATGATATCTCTATTCCTATTCTTAATACTATTATTTACTATAATAATAATCCCTATATTAATAAGCACTATAACTAACTTATTTGTTAAAATTCAAGATTTTGAAAATGAAGTTGAACAAGTTATTAAAGATCCTGTAAAATCATTTAAAAGCAGTCCTGGAAGATTATTTAAATCAACAAAAGACATAGGATCTTTTGTTAAGAAAACCGCGTCTAAATTAACAAAATCAAAAAAGAGAAGTTAGACGATAAGTTAGACGATAAGTTAGACGATAAGTTAGACGATAAGTTAGACGATAAGTTAGACGATAAGTTAGACGATAAATAAAAAATTATAATATATAAAATTTTCCTTATTTTTACTACATAATATAAATATCATCATATTAAATTTCATCTGGGTCTATAATAATTTCCTTAATATAAGGCGCGAGTATTTCATCTACAATTAGGTCGGCATTAAACTCGTCATAACTCATAAATATTTTTAAAAGTTGCTCTGAAAATCCAGAAATCATTGCTGTTCCCTCTGTTTTACAATTAACAGGGAATGATTCCTTATGAGATGAATTTAGGTTCCAGAATATAAACTTAGGAGGAGTATAACCCTCTGCTTTAAACTTTTTTACAATAGTTTTATATACAGTTTCTACGCCTTTATTTTCATTATCTACATTTGCCTCGTCAAATTGCATATCTGTAAAGATAAATAATTTTTTAGGCATATCATCGTCAATTACATTATTATCTTTACCATACTTAATAATACTATCACAACATTTAACAAAATCTGTATTATAGCCATAGTCAACATCTATTAATGATTTAAAGCAAGTATATAAAGATGGTTCAATACCTTTTTCAGTATATTCTTTGTATAAATCATCTGGAATAAGTGACACTAATTCAGGTTTATCACTAAATGTAATAAACTTATTTTTAAACATTCCATTACAGCATTGTGATGTAATAATTCCAAGTGAAATCGCTACTTGTGCTGGAATACTCCCGTTGCTTGCTGAAAACATAGAACCAGATAAATCAATAACTGCTAACGAATTTCCTAGAATACCACTATTTTTTACATTATCTACAATAGTCCTCCATTGTAGCTCAATAGTTTCATTTTCTTCATATTCATCCTGAGTATTGCGGAGATTAACGTAATAATTCGCAAGTTCATGTGGGAGAATACCTGTGACATTAATCTTCGCAGTACCATCTCTTACCTTTGATAAATAGTCGCTATATCTCTCACCATCATGAATATTAAATGCTTTATGTAGTCTTCTAGAAGCAACACCAGGAACACACTCGTAATTAATTTTGTCCCACTCATTATTACATATGAGTTTTTCAACAATATTAATTTTGTTCCTAAGAGGCACTAGATAATCCTTTCTATATTTTTCCATTTTTTTAGTATCTTCTTTACCATAAAGAATTGTCGCAATTTTCTTTGCGAAATGCTTCCGACTATCATTTCTATCATTTTCACTTGGAGCCCATTTTGCGCATAGAGAGATATTATTAACCTTATTTTTATCACTTTCATCATTTAAGTTTGTAAGATCATCGCGCAATTTATTAGCAAATAGATTTAATTCATAATTCTTATTAACAACTCCATCACCACTATCCATGTAGCATAAATATAGCAAATCTTTCCATCTTCCATATTTATTTACATATGTAATAACATTATTCATATATGTGTATGGTTTGTGATCTCTAAGCCATGACATACCCTGATTAGATACAGTCTTTTCCTTCTTTCCAGTTAACCTATCACGTCCATTAAAAATAACGGCAACAGTTTTTTCTGGGCTAATACTCCAACACTTTTCAATATACTGGTGATTCTTTTCCTTTGTAAGATTTCGCGTATACATCATGAAATAGTCTGTAATCAAATTTCCAGTTGTATCCAACGCGATAGCTCCATTTTCAGTGCGAGTGTACTTAGGTACAGTAGTCTGTTCAGTGTTCATGATTAAACTGTTGATGTTTGTTAATATAATAACAAAATACTTATATCAATTTTTATTTTTATTATATAAAATATATTATAAATATAATAAATATAATGTTTTTATATTTGCCTTGGAAATTTCAGAATTCAAGAGTTTTGAATTGTAAATTAAATAATGATATCTATTCGCTTAATTTAATTAGAGATTGGGTAATTAAGCAGCCCCCCCCTATTAATACATCAACACATTGGTGGTGTAAAGATTTACCACCAAATATAAATGAATTATTCTGCGATATTTCAAAAAATAATAAGATTATAGAGATGTTTAAAACATCATTTGGAAATGATTGTATTGTCGATATTTTAGATGATATGAATGAGATTTATGTATCACCGCCATTAAATAATAATAAGAATTTTACAAAAAATGCGTCAGATAATATTTTTTATACTAGACATATTGATGGACCATTCTTTTATATTCCATTTGCTTCTTGTTATAGAGTTATTGTTGGTCTTGATGATAATAAAGATACAATGACAGTATTTAATATAATTCCAGAAACATATATAATAAAAACAGGAGATGTTGTTGGATTTGATTTTCACAGAGAATGTCATTATATAACACCAATTATTAGATATAATGATATTAATAATTACACTATTTATAATAAGAAGTATCGCGTAATTCTTAAAATACATTATTGCGTATATCCTAAATGGGCCTTTGTATTTGGTTTTATTCTAAGTAAGCTTTCAATAATGTACAATAAATTATTTAGAAAACTTTTTTTATTTACTTTAAAACCTCAAAATAAATATATAAAATATCTAGCAAAAAGTATGATAATAACTACAAAGGTATATCATGATATTGAATACTATATAGGTAATAATAATATACAATATATATTATTATTGTATTTTATATCTACTAAAACAAATTATTATGTATTATTGTTATCTACTTCATTTATTCACTATTTAAGATGGATAGATACATCAGTTAATAATATAGATATTAATAATATATTTAGAAGAGATTATTATTTTTACAAATTTATTTACATGCTTCAATTTATACACATGTATCTTTCATACAAGATTGAAAATCCTATTTTATATACGTCAATTATAGTTCCTACAATATTCACAACATATATTTCTAAATATACTGTTATTATACCAAAACTTATTGAAATATACCTAACATATGATATGTTAAATAATTATAATAACTTAAAATATATAGAATATATTTACATATATATAAATATATTATTTAACTATATTCAATTGTATAAACCAATAAATATGTAAATATATACATATATTATAGATGATATATGGATATTAATGTCAAAAGATTTAAGTTAAATAATGGTATCCGCGTTATAATAGTACCACTGAAAACAGAATTAGCATATATATCAGCAAATTATTTATTAGGTAATTATCAAGAAAAAAAATGTGAAGCAGGGCTTACACATTATTGCGAACATTTACTAGCGCGTTTAACATCAACAAAATATAAAAATGTAACATACATAAATAATGAAATATATAGACGCGGAGGGATGACAAATGCTTATGTAACTAAGTATGAAACTAGCATATATATATCAGGACTTTGTGAAGATTTAGAATTTTATATGGATATATTATCAAATGCTATTAATAAATTTTATATTGACAAAAATATAAATAAAGAAAAGGGTGCTGTTATTCAAGAATATAGAAGAATTATTTCAGATTCTAATTATAAGTTTAAATTTAATATGTTTAAGTTTCTATATCCTAAATATTCATATATTGAAGATTATAAAAATATGATAACAAATATTAAATATTTTGATAATAAGCAAGTAATTAAGTACATAAACGAACATTTAAATACAGATAATCTTATTATAACAATAACATGCCCTTCAAACAAAATTAATGAAACTATTAAGAATGTTAAAAAATATTTTGGAATTATTAAATATAAAAAATCAAACCTTGTATATCCAACTCTAAAACATATTAGTAAATTAAAAATAGTTAATATTAAGAATGATAATATGGATATAAATAATTCAATTGTAATTCATTTATCAAAGAAGATCACTTTCCTTTCAGATGAGCATTTAATATTATATTATATTCAAAGAATATTGTTTAACTTTAATAGTGGTATATTTTACAAGATACTTCGCAAAAAACTTGGCATCATTTATTATATTGGATTATCTATCAATATAGATAGTTATAATGCGGAAATGTCATATTATAATATAACTTCTCAATGTCAACATATAAATATGTCATTATTTTTAGAAAATACAATAAATATTTTAGAGAATTATGATATGAAAGATGAAGACATAAAAAATGCTAAAAATTATTTTAAAGTTTTGTATGAAAATAAGAAATTTTTTAATTTGAACTCTTATAATGAAGAATACAAAGCGCAATTATTATTTAATAATGATATAGTTAAAAATGCTACAATTTTTAAAAAGATAATGTCTATTAAAGCTAGCAAAATAAAAGAATATTATAAGAATGTATTTGTAAAGGATATATTATCAAGACATATTCTTTTTTATTATTCTAATAGCAATATCAATAAAAAGATTGAGTTAATTTATAAAAAACATATACCAAATGAAAAATGTGAAACACATTATATAAATTAATAAACTAGTAAACTAACATATTGTTATTTAAAATTATTTAATCATATTAGAATACCATAAGTTACAAATATAAAATGGATACCTTCTATTTTTACGTATATTTATTGCTTATTATTACAACTACATTAATTTTTACAATAATAAGATGTATATTTGATATACATAACTTGGATATATTTTTTTATCCCAATAATAAAAATAATATTATAGAAAATCAGATATATTTATTTACACATATATTAGTTAACTTTTTACTAGGGTTTATATTTGGTTTTGATATTATATTGGGTATGTTTATAAAAATATTAATTTTTGAAGTATTTCTTCATATTACAGAACATTGCGATATTTTCTATGTATCAAATATATCAAATTTAATTGTTATAAGTATGATATCCTTAGTAAGTTATACATTTGGTTGTGTATTTAATAAAGCATTAAAAGCTTTCTAAAATTTATAAAAAATATATATATTATACAACCTTCTAACTACAACTATTATATCCTAATGCCATACCACACCATGTAAGTTATCCTTCCATATTATCTAGCATTTTTTGCTTAGCATTTTTGCTATTTATTCATTTTGTCACTAATTATTTTGTTAGTATTTTTTGAATATAACTTAAAATTAATTACATTTCGCATTGGACATCTAAACTCAAAACTATCTGTGTCAATAAGTCCTTCGTTTTTGCTTGCTTCTAGTTGTGTTTCAAAGTATTTAAATAGGCATTTATCGTGAGTGTTAGAGCATACTTTTTCTGTTTTTGTGGAATTATCAATATATACTTTCATGATTATATCGTTATTTGTAAACTTAGAAAGGCAGATGCAGCAAATATTATCACAATTAGTATGATTTCTCCTGTAATCGCAAATCAAGATTGGCATATTTGTGATATTCCATTTAAAAGTTCTAAATAACATCTTATTAATACGCTTAAATACCTTCTTATTGTAATTAAAATCTCCGCATGTATAATCATTATTGCGGTTAGCAATACAAAACTGAGTTTTAAACTCGACAATATCATTCATAATTATATTTGTAATTTTCTGTTTTTGTAGAATGCTCATGGTATCAATAATAGTTCCTGTATTATTAGAAATACTAATACCATAATTAGTCAAAATAAATACATTAGATAGAAAGTCTAATTTATTGAAGGGAGGCGATATCTTTGTATTTATAGGTGTTATAATGTCAAAGTCAAAAGACATTTCAATGCCACTATGTACAAAGGGAATTTTTCCTATGGTAACTGTGTAGTTAATTTTCTTGTGCATTTTGATTGGCAAATTAAAATATCGGTCACTGTCAGACACTGATAAGATAGAGGAAGATACGTTAGAATAACCATTTTCTGTATTAAATATATCTTGAAGAGCGGTAAGAAAGTTTGAAATATCATCTTCCGAATACATACAAATATCCATATCTCGCGCAACAAGAGCGCGCGCAGCTGTTTCCGGTTGGTAGAATTTATTCCAAAACTTATGAATATCATATTTATTGTGATTATTATATATTGTCTTATAGTGGTTGCTAATTATCATATCCCTGACAAACCCACCAAAGATAATACCATTATTTTCAAATACTATTTTTTTGATATTATTGAACAATATATATTTAATACGGTCAGGTGTGAAGTTTATTTTGACAAATTCCATTGTAATACTTTGTTTCTGACAACAATAATAACAAAATCAATGCGCGAGGATTCACAGATTTTCACAAAAGAGTTTATGACAATTGAGAATTGGCAATCAATTATTGAGTTGGTTCTTAATTATAAATGCTAAACACTAATAATCAATTTTTATAATTATTACAAAAAAATAATACAAATGTATTCTAGTATATTTTAGGCTTATGTTATTATCCTATATCATTTTCTATTTTAGCACGTGAATATGCGTACATTACTTTTTCAGCAGTATCTATTGGAAGAATATAATCTTTCGCACCATAAAACTCTGGAGTTTTACGCGAACTTCTATTAACTAATGTTCTAAGAGCATTTATATCATGTAATTCATATTGAATGCGAAATGAATTATTGTTTGAATCTGTAAATATAAAAAATAAAGATGGTTTAATCTTATTTATTCCATCCGGAATATAGAAACTATTAGGATATTTAAAAGATATGTCAAAATTACCTGAACTATCTATATTATGAATATTTGGTGTATTCTCAAAAGCAATTTCATAATTTGGAAAAGGAAGACCTGAACCAGAATAATTACTCATTCTATCTATAGGGTTTGGTGCGATTATAATAATATTATTATATAAAACTTGATTTTTTATAGAACCTGTTATTTTTAATAAGGAAAAATCTTTACTATAAACAACATTAAATGCGGTATATTCATCACTAAATATCATTTTAATTTAATAAAATATTTTATATCTCTATATTTTATATATGTTTTATTTTTCATATTATATGATTAATTATTAATTAATATAAATCTCAAAATCTAGATAATAAAAAATAAAATTAAATACTATCATCATTTTCATCTTCTTCTTCGTCTTCGCTATTGAATAAAAATATATTATCATAATCAACCTTTGCTTTTTTACATTCTACACCAGGTTCATCATCAAAAATTATATTAGCATCATTAGGATTACTAATAGTACAAATATTAACCTTATTGTAAGCATTAATTAATGTATCAGAAATTTCTTTGTTATTAATAAGAATTTTACATTGTTCAGCATTATATTTATGAACAATATCAACCTTTCCAATTTGAAAATCTCTTATAGATACAGCAACAATATCGCCTGTCTCAATCAATACTCGTTTATTAAACCGTCTCATAGAACCTCTTATTACACCGACAGCTTCTGTTCCATTATCACATAATACTAAAACCCTACAATTTCCTAATAATTTAATTACATACGCGTATACTTCGTATTCGCTATCTATATTATAGTTATTATTTGAAACCTTGTTAAATTGGCTTTTTTGTTTCTTATTACGAATGCTGGTTTGATACATATATTTTATATATATGTTCTTATTTTACTCTTATATTATTTATTAGCATCGTAATTATATTTTTCTTTTGAGCGAAGATACATATTTCTTCTATATTTATTTTTAATAACTGATTTAAATTCACAACATAATATAATATCATTATTACAATTTGTTGTATTATATATTAATGCCAGATTTGGCGCACTTTTACATTTTAAAATAGGGCTTCCATATGGGATATTTATTCCATTTGAATTATTAATATAATTCATAATAATAACAGCTAAAACAATAACTTTAATCATTTTATTATAACTTAATTTAAAGTTTTATATCATTTTTTTTATGAAAACTATATTATTTTATAATTTTTAATTTTAAAAAATTTATAAATAATATAGATATTTAATAGATGTTTTAAATATGCAACATAATATATGTTCACAAATATTAACTCCAAAACAAGTTGGACCTATATGCTGGTTTATGGCAACTTTTGTCGCAATGTTTTACAGTCAGCGTAGTAGAAAAATATTACTTGAAGCATCTAAGGATTGGGATACAAAAAAAGGGGCATTTACAATATTTTTGAATAATAAGAAAAAATTATTTACATTATTAAAGCATGTATTGGATGACAAATATTTAAAAGTAGGGAGTAAAGAAAGCGATGATTACAAGAAGTTTAAGGATGATACGTTTATAAATATATTATCATACTTAAATATTGAAAATAAAGAAGATTTTCCTTATGATCCTAAAAAGGTTTCATGTGGATTTAAACCAGAGAATTATATAGGCAAATTATATAAATTATTAAATGTAGATTATAAAATATTTGATTATACTATACAAGATGATACATTGGCATATTCATATTTAAACAAGGAATATGATTTACTAAGCTATACAATTAAAAAGAAGAGTATTGAAGTAAACTTTAAAAACTACACAACTTTTAAAGATAAATACATAAAATGTCCAGAAAATAACTATGCACCACCAATATTAATTATTAATAATCATGATAACACAAAAAGAATATATAATGTTATTTTACCAGATAATATTATTAACGATGTATCAAAAAAAAATTATCTAAAATCTATGCAAGAACAAATATATTATAATGGTAAAGAATATAACTTAGATTCTGTAATATTAACTAATTGGAACATTAATAAATATAATGGTCATGCTATATCAGGTATTACTTGTAAAAAAAACAAATATGTTTATAATGGTTGGACGAGAACTAGTATGGATCCTGTAATGGCAAATAAAATTATTACTAGGAAAATTCCTTGCGAACTTATGAAATACAATTGGGATGTTATTAAAAATAATGATTTTTGTTTAAATACAGCAAAATGTATCCCTGAAGTATTGAAAAAGAAATTAAAGAAAAAAGATATCTGCTTTAATTTTAACAAAGGAAGAAAGCTATTAATATATGTTCGTAAAGATGCTAAATCTGAAACATCTACTGATATTGATGCGAAAGCTTTGAAGTCACCTATCAAACAACCAATGAAATCTCCAAAGAAATGTCCAGATGGCAAAGTATTAAATCCTAAGACTGGTCGCTGTATATTGATAAAGAATGCTATAAATAAAAATATTGCTAAACCTAAGTCTCCAAAGAAATGTCCAGAAGGCAAAGTATTAAATCCTAAGACTGGTCGCTGTATATTGATAAAGAATGCTATAAATAAAAATATTGCTAAACCAAAGTCTCCAAAGAAATGTCCAGATGGCAAAGTATTAAATCCTAAGACAGGTCGCTGTATATTGATAAAGAATGCTATAAATAAAAATATTGCTAAACCAAAGTCTCCAAAGAATGTCTAGATGGCAAAGTATTAAATCCTAAGACTGGTCGCTGTATATTGATAAAGAATGCTATAAATAAAAATATTGCTAAACCAAAGTCTCCAAAGAAATGTCCAGATGGCAAAGTATTAAATCCTAAGACTGGTCGCTGTATATTGATAAAGAATGCTATAAATAAAAATATTGCTAAACCAAAGTCTCCAAAGAATGTCTAGAAGGCGAAGTACATTAAAAAAAAGCTTATAATATACATTATCTATCATATTAGATATACTAATAAAACAAACAGATTATCACACCAATATATTATTAAATCTTATATTATTAGAATATATGTCAAATAAAGAATCATCTGCTATAAAAGATAGATGTACAAAAGAAAAGAAAGAAATATGCGAAAAAGAAGGTAAAATATGTAATCCAGAAAATAAGAGTCAAAATCCAAAAATTTATTGTTTTAATGATACAGACAAAAATCGTAAAAAAATTAAAAACTTTGATGATAATCTCAAAAAAGCACAGTTTTCAAAAATACAATCTCCACAATCTCCACATATACAGTCCCAAGAAGATATTAATTCTATAAAAACTAAAAAAACTATATTAGATTTTATTAAAGAATTAAGAAAAAAAAATTATAAAACTGCCAAAGATGTTATTGATAATATATTTAATGATGATGATGGTGATAAAGTAGCTTTAGAATTAGTAGGTAATACAAAATCAAAACAAGGGTTTATATATGAAAAATTATGGGATATATGTATTAAGTTTGGTATTACAGATTTTACAAAAGATTTAGATGAAATAAACCATGGTACCGGTAATATAAATAATATAGATGATTCCGAGTTTAAAAAAATTGAAAATTATATAGATGATTATTTAAAAGATGGATATATTAGTGGTAATTCAGGAGGTTATTCAGATATTACATTTAATGTTAAAACAAAAGATAAGTTAAAGATATTAAACTTGGTCTCTATAAAATACTTTGAAAAAGAAAAAAGTATTGATAAATATGATATTCAAAAATTATGTACTATAATAGAAAATAGAAAGAATGAAGGGTATGAAAAAATTAATGTTTTTTTATTTGTAAATAACAAAAAAACATTAATAGATAAACTTGAAGGAAGAACGGACGATAAAGATAATAAAAAAAAGGGTGCCAATAAATCATCAGAAATATTAATTAAATACATATCGCCATTTGGCAATTATGAAAATGTATATGGCCTATCTAATTTAGAAAATTATTATAAAGAATTGATAAAAATATTATCAGATTATAATTTTTTAGATAATTTAGATAATGTCAATGAATTTAAAGAAAAATATTTAAATACAAAAAAGAAAAAATTTATCCCTAGATTTCACCAAGAATTATTTATTGAAAAAATTTCAGATTTAATTGAAAAGGAGCAAAAAAAAATTTTAGTAGGAGCTATACCACGATCTGGAAAAACCTTTATAATGGCAGGAACCATTTTGGCAGATGTAATTAAAGATAAAAAAAATGGTACAAACGGCTTTAATAACTATGTTATTATTACACCGGCGCCAAATGAAACATTAAGCCAATATTATAAGACGTTTAATGACGACTATTATGATTTTGCTAATAATGATATTGTTGCTATAAATGTTAAAGATACACAAAAGACTTATGGTATAGGTATATCATCTACAGATTTAAAAGGAGAAGAAAATAAACATAATGTATTTTTAATATCAAAGCAAAGATTAGGTTTTAAAGATAAAGAAGATGATAAAAATGATAATGATGAATATGATAATAAATATATAGAATATATAAAGAAGAATATTAATGCTTTTTTTGGAAAAGATATGTTTTTTAAACTTATTTTTTTTGATGAAGCACATTTTGGTATGACTACTCATATAGCTAAAACAATATTTGAACAATTAGATAAAGAAGATAAATCTTATAAGATATATGTCACAGCTACTTATAATAAGCCTAAACTTCGCTATGATATAGAAGATAAAAATATTATAAAATGGGATTTAAATGATATTAAAATAATAAAAAATATAAAAAATGAGAAATCATATGATGAAGCTATTAAAAGATTAAAAAATACGTTTGGAGAAAAGATATTAAATAAAATATTAAAAAATTATAAAAATAAAGATGATATAATAAATAAAGATGATATAATAAATCAGTATAAACATTTTCCTGAACCTATATTACTTACATCTGTATGGGACACAGATTTTTTTGATAAAGAATTAGAAAAAATAGGAGATAATGAAAAAGTAGGTTTTAATATGCATAAATTATTTATGACAAAAGGAAATAATTCATTTATAAATGAACATCAATTAATACAATTATTAGAATATTATTTTGGTTATTATGTAGGCGACGATGAACGAGATAAAGAAAAAAACTTTTATGAAAAAAAATATGAATATAAAAAAAGAGGGGTAATACCAATTATTGAAGAAATATGTACTAATAATTGTCGAACATTACAGCCTCAACATAAAACAACGCAATTGTGGTTTTTGCCATCATATAACATATATAAAATTACGAAATCATTAATTATATTATTAAAGAAAAAATTTGAAAATATTTTTAATAATTATATGTTTTATATTGCTGTTGATAAAAATATAGGTGGTAATAAAGATGATTTTCCTGAAAATGTAAAAAGGATGGGCAAGGCAGAAGATATAAAAGGTGAAATAGAAAAATTAGAAAAGGAACTATTATATGAACCTAAATATAATAAATACGAAGGGTTAATAATATTAGCTGGAAATAGATTACAATTAGGTATTTCATTAAAAAATGTTGATATAGTATCTTTATTTACTAATATATCAGCATCAGATGCTATATATCAGATGTTGTTTAGAAGTATGACAGAGATAGAAGATAATATAGAATGTAATGGAAAAAATTATTGTGGTAGAAAAAAATATGGCTTTATGGTTGATTTAAATCCACAAAGAACCTTATATACAATAGATTATTTAACAGATATGTATTTGGATTATGATAAATATAACGATAAAGATAAAAAATATGAATTAATAGCAGACTTGATTAATATAGATAAACATAAGTTTATTGATAAATATAATAGACATGATAAAAAAGGGTATGAAAAATATGTAGAAGAATTTTTTAAAAAATTATATAATGCTTGGGATGCTAAAACAGAAAATATTAAAATTTTATTATTAACTAAAAATATTTTTAATAGTAATATTTTTGAGCATGATTATGATATCTCAAAATTATTTACAGAAATGGAAAAAGGAAAGCAACATAAAAAAAATCTTGATGGAAATGAAAATAAATTTCAAAAAGGAGCGATTAAGAAAAAAATAGAAGGTATTATAATAAACGTTGATAATGATGATAAAAAAAAACCTTCTACAATAGAATTGTGGGCGTATTTATTTGCCGAGACAATATCAATATTATCTTTAATTACATCATATACTGATAAAGATGGTAATGAATGTACATTTAATATTAAAAAAAATAATAATTTTATTTATGATTTAGTTAATATCCTTAAAGATACTGATAAAGATATTGAATTAAAAGATATATTTTTACATACTTTACAAAAAAGAATAATAATAAAAAATAGTATTAAAGACGAAGAATTGTATAATATGATAAGAAGAGCAGTAGATAAAATTTCTGAAACAAAACAACAGAAAGGAGGAGATTTACTATCTATTAATAAACAAATACAGATGCGAAAACAAAAAATTTATAATATTAATGAGCTTGATAAATTATTAGTGTTTATTAATGATAACTTAAAACCAAAAGATATTGAAAAAAAAATTAGGGGAGAGGTATTTACTCCTATGAAACTCGTTAATGAAATGTTGGATACTTTACCCAAAGAAGTATGGATAAATCCGAATCTAAAATGGTTAGACCCAGCAGCTGGTATGGGCAATTTTCCGATTGCTGTCTATATAAGATTGTTGGAAGAATTGAAATATGTAAAAGGGTATGAAAATGAAGAAAAACGAAGAAAACATATTTTGGAAAATATGCTTTATATGGTAGAATTAGATAAAACAAATGTATTTATGATGAAAAAAATATTTTGTGGTAAGATTTATAAACTTAACATATTTGAAGGTAGTTTCATTAATTTTTCACCAAATAAAAAAAACATATTTAAAAAGGTAAATATTGATATCAAATTTGATATTATTTTAGGAAACCCTCCTTTTCAATATAAAGAACCTCAAAATAAAAAATCACAAACAATATGGCATTTATTTATTAAAAGGTCTTATGAAGAATTATTAAAAGAAAAGGGCTATTTATTATTTGTCCATCCATCTGGATGGAGAGATATAGATGGTGATTATCGTGAAATATTCAATTATATCAAAATGAGCAATTTAATTTATTTATCAATGAATAGTTTTAAGGAAGGTCAGCAAATTTTTGGTGGTTCCGGAACTAATTTTGATTATTATTTAGTTCAAAATATAAAAACTAATAACAATATAACAAATATTAATGATATTGATAATAAAGAATATAAAATAAACTTAAATAACTTTGATTTTGTACCAAGTGGAAAAATTAACACATTTCAAAAATTATTAACTAAAAATGAAAAGGTTGAAATTATATATGATAGAAGTATGTATGGGACAGATAAAGATAATATGAACGAGAATAAGAATAAAATTTATAAATTTAATTGTATTTATACAATTACACAAAAAAACGGATGTAAATTCTGGTATTCAAATATAATTAGAGGTCACTTTGGTATTCCAAAAGTCATATGGTCTAATGGTGCTGGAACATACCCTATTATTGACGATAAAGGTATTTATGGATTAACACAATTTGCTTATGCTATTGTAGATAAAAAACAAAATTTACAAAAAATAAAAGATGCTATGAATAATAAAAAATTTATTGATTTAATGAAATATTTAAATTTTAAAAAAGACAATAAATATAATTACAAAATAATAGCATTGTTTAAAAAAGATTTTTATAATGATTTTTAATATCATTGTAAAGATGCTAGCTAAATAACTATAAAAAAATAATCGTTTTGAATGAGAAAAGGTGTAAATCCTAAGACAGGTCGCAGTATATTGATAAATATTTTAATGTTAATTATTTAATGTAATTAGAAAAGTATAGAAACAAATGGATTTGCTATAATGTCTTTTTTATTTTGGTCAGATAAAAATGGAAACCTGTCTAAATTTTTATCATTCCACCAGCAATAATGAAAGCTAATATATAATGAAACCTTATGTTTAATGCGCATATCAAACAATTCATCTAATATATTTTCTTCTCCACCTTCAATATCTACTTTGATTAATGAAATATCAGCAACATCAATGTCATAATTTTTAATTATAGTATCTAATGTAATTGTTTCTACAACATAATATTCATTAGAATTTACATCGTTGGGACAAGTTTGCGACATACTGTCATTAATTCGTGAAGTCGCGTAATTAAAGTTTTTACCAAAATTTATCTTCTCATTATCAATATTATAGATTGCCTTATTGATTAAAGTATAATTATTCTCGCAATTTGCTTTCAAATTGATTGCCATATCATTAAATGCGAATTTATCTGCTTCAATTGCGTATACGTGTTTTGATTTTCGCGATCCATACATTGACGTTGTAGCAATCCACCCTCCTATATCAATAAATACCTTATATTTTGATAAATATTTATCAAATACTTTAAAAGTATCATTTTCCCATTCACCATATATATCTTTCCAAAAAGAAAGATTAGGATTATTAAATTTTTTCTCAATCAAAAATAATTTGCTATTTTTATGAATTAGTAGATATTTATTTTTAATATAAGTAATGATTATATTTGACATAGATGAAATAGATGTTGTATTAATATTATTAATATAATTATCATATACATTATATAATTCATTATCTATATACCACGGTATATGCTTTGCTGTAAAGTTGCCACCAATCCTGATTTTTAAATTATAATCTTCTAATATATTAAACTTGTTAATATGTATATTTTTTTTATTAATTAACAAAAAGGTTGTATCTGTATCGGCTTCATATAATTCATATTCGTCGTCGTCAATCTTAAATTCGTAGAAGGTTTTTTCCCATTCATATATTGAAAGATTACCAGGACGCTGATTAGTTATAAAAAATTTTTCGTGATCTGTAATATCAAGCGCTAATCCTATTTTAGATGTTTTATATTTATCAGATAAATTTGCTAATATTTCAATAAAATTTGTTGGAATATTCTTATTAAATTTTAAATCAGGGTCAGTCAATATAAATTTATCAGGTAAAATATCATATATATGTTTATTATTATTAAATGTAATCCAAGGTCCTAAATTCTCTTTATTATTTATAACACGAACATCAACATTATTTAAATACTCAATAGTGTTTAAGCATGTGCTATTATTATTAATTATTATAATATTCTTGTAATATTCTTTATTTATATTTAAGAGTTGTGATAGAGTATTTTGTACATATCTATAATTATTATAGCATATAATAATAATTGGAATATCCATATAATCTTACAATCTTATAATCTTATAATCTTATATAATCTTATACAACTAGAAAATACAAAAGTTTATCAGCATGATCCCATAAAAAAGCAAAAAATTCAATAATAATTTTGTAAAATAATATTTAGAATTCTAAATATTCAAGAGTTTAAATATTATATTTATATAGAATATCATTAAATGAGTAAAAAATTTAATGAGGCACTATGTATTCGTAATACTGGAACATGGGCAAAAGTTAAACCAGCGCATAAATTTGATTCGCTCAAATTTGATAAAGATATTGTAAAAAAAGACTTGTATTTATTATCACCAAAAATAGATGAAATGATAAAAAAGATAAATCTATTAGATGAACAAGATATGATTAATGATAACAAATATTATAAACACATAATATATAGCGATGTTTCTGGCGTTTATGGAGCTAAAATGGTTGCTTCATCGCTAATTGCGAATGATTTCTCTCTTGTATATTCAAATAAATTTGATTTACGACAAGATATTATAGATAAAAACAAAACATTTGGACTTTTAACAACCTCTACTGTATACAAAAAACCTCTTACAACTAAACTGAAAAAAAATATGATGACACGCATGAACGAACGACCATCAAATATCAATGGCGAAAACATACGAATAATAATATTAGATTCCGGATATAAGGAAGGTCTAGATGTATTTGATGTTAAATATATGCATATATTAGAACCATTAGTAACAAAAGCTGAATATACGCAAGTTATTGGACGAGGCACGCGATATTGTGGGCAATCAGGGCTACCATTTATACCGAATGTAGGATGGCCTCTAAATATTTATAGATATAATATAAAATATGATAGTGATATAACTATTCATGATTTATATCTTAAACATAGCAATACAAATATTAGCGCATTTAATTTTATTGCTGATATTGAAGCAATTATAATTGCTTCTGCTGTTGATACTCCTCTTACTGAAAATTTACATTTATTAAGAGATAAGAATAATCGCTTTTATGATTCATTAATTATTAAAAATAACATTAAAGGTGAAAAATCAAAACGCAAAGATTATATTGAAGTAGTTAATAATATTCGCGGTAAAATATATACTAATGATAATATAATTGATTGTAAGAAGAAATGCCAAGGTATGCTTGAAGATTTTCCTTCTGCGAATGCTTTACTTATTATTGCTGTTGTATTTATTATTGAAAAGGTTGGCGCGCGCGTTGATAATATTATTGTTAAGAATAAAAAATTATATATGGGTAATATTAAAAATAAGGTTAATAATTATATTAAAGATAATGATTTAATTGAATATTTAAATAATAAACATCCAAAACCTTTATTATGTAATATTATAGATAAAAATCAAAACTTTTGCGATGCTATAAATAAAATATGGATGAACCCAATTAATTTTTTAAAATTATACGGAGACCAAATTATAGATAAATTAAATTATTATAAAACAAATAATATTATTAATGATAAAAACTATGCGGATGCGATGCGATTTATATATGAATATAAAAATAAATTAATACATAAAAAACAAGTATTTGAACCAGAACCTCCTAAAACTAAATTGACAAATATTCAATTATATAAATATATTGAGAAACATTTTGCTTCATACAAATGGGATAATATAGATATTATAAATAAATGCGTTTCTATTAGCGACGATATAGTCAAAGATAAAAAAGATTATAAATTAGTATCTTTCTCAAATACACAAAATTTTGTTCAAAAATTTTTAACACCTCAATCGCCTTATAAAGGTATGTTTTTATTTCATAGCGTGGGTTCTGGTAAAACTTGCACAGCTATTTCAACTGCGACAAATACATTTGATAGAGAAGGGTACAAGATATTATGGGTAACAAGACACACATTAAAAGAAGACATATGGAAAAATATGTTTGGTGATGTGTGTAATATAATAATACAAGAGCGTCTTAAAAATGGCGAAATATTACCATCAACAAAAGCGAAACGCATGGAATTTTTAGGTAAAAATTGGCTTCAACCTATATCTTATAAGCAATTCACTAATTTAATTAAAGGCAAAAACAAATATTATAAACATATGGTTGATTTGAATGGTTCGGAAGACCCTTTCAAAAAAACTCTAATTATAATTGATGAAATACACAAAATATATAGTTCATCTTTGTCGGCATTGGAAAAACCTAATCCTGAAGTTCTACAAAGTATGATACAAAACTCATATAAAGTATCTGGAAAAAATTCACTTAAATTATTACTTATGACAGCTACACCTATTACAGATGATCATATGAGCTCAATTAAAATACTAAATTTATTATTAGAAAATATTGAAAGATTTCCAGAAGATTTTGAAAATTTTAAAATGATGTTTTGTAATGAAAATGGATTATTTACTGAAAATGGTTCACACGAATTTATGAATAGAATTACAGGATTAGTAAGTTATATAGATAGAACAAATGACCGTAGTCAATTTGCTTATCCGGTAATTAACGATATATTGATTGATGTTAATAGACAACATAATAATGATAACAGATTGAGTGAAATTAATAAAAATATCAATGAATATGAAAATAAATTGAAAGATGAAAATTTAAAGAAAGATGAAATAAAGGAGCTAAAAAAAATAATTACTAATATGAAAAAAGAAAAAAAGGTTGCTAATAAATTAAATAATGAACCAAAAGATATTATAGATTTTATAAATAATTGTTTTGTTAAAAAGCAACCTAAATAATTCTTGTGCGCGTTATAATTAATATAAGAATTATAGAAAAATATATATAGATATGTATATATTATATTCAATAGTTATATCAACACTAATTTTTGGAGCTTATCAATATTTTGATAGTATAAATAGAGATACTAGTTCGCCTAACTTTCAACCATACGATATTAATAAGGACTTATTAACAGCAAATAATATTATGATATATGTAATAATATTATCAATAGTATTATGTGTAATTTATATGGCTTTTAGTGATGATACAGATCTATTCACGTCTCTTGGAATATTTGATAATGATCATAATAATTTATATGAAATAAAAAAAACAAATGTTAACCCTAGTATTTTTAGAAATATTACATGTCCAATGAAAATGGGATTTGAACCCTATAATAGCGGTGGGTCAGATGGTAATTCAGGATCAGACGGATCATCAGCTGCATCATCAGAGTGTTCAGATGATAGCGAATAATTATTAATATTAAATGATTTATATATATAATTTAGGGTCAACATTAAGATTTTTCAGTATACGTTTGTATAAGACAGGTGAAAAATTAATGATAGAACAATTTTCATAATCTTTTATAATTTTTTCAGGAATTCCTAATTTGGCCGCTAATTCTTTTTGTTTTAATTTATTGGCATTTCTTGCTATAGAAATAGCTTGCGCTTGTGCGTGTGTTATTTTATTAAGTGTTGGTAATTCTTCATTATTTAATCTTATAAATTCCTTGTTACCCATAGGTTTTTCCACTGTTTGCTGTAATTCTTTATTTTTTAATTTAACAGCATTTGTACTTTTAATAACAACAGGTACCCAATCTTGATAGCAAGTATTCATTTTATATAATATATATTAGATATTTTTATATCTATTATAAATTTTTATATAAGAATTCATTATTACTTTATAATTAAAATATGGAGGATTTAACTTCGTATTTGATTAAAAATTTAAATCAAAAAGAAATTGAAAATTTTGAAGGAAATATTTCTAGCTGCGCACAACAGTATTTAGATTTAGTAAAATTAACAAATAACCCAAATATAAATGTAATGGAAATTGGTTTTAATGGAGGACATTCGGCTGAATTATTCTTAAAAAATAATGACAATTTATCTTTAACATCATTTGATATTGGAGAGCATCCTTATGTATTAACTGGTAAAGCATATATAGATAAAACATATCCAAAAAGACATACGTTAATTATTGGCGATAGTAAGATGTGTGTCCCAAACTTTTATAAAAATTATAAAGATATAAAATTTGATTTTATATTTATTGATGGCGGTCACGATTATGAAACAGCAAGATGTGATCTAGAAAATTGCTTTCATTTAGCTCACAAAGATACAATTGTAGCAATTGACGATACTATGTTTACTCAATATTGGCTACAATGGTGGAATGTAGGTCCTACAAAAGCATGGATGGAACTTCTAGAAAAAAATAAGATAATTGAATTGAATAGAACAGATTATTCGGTAGGCAAAGGTATGTGCTATGGGAAATATGTTATGTAAATATTATAGTTTACTTATTTTTACACAAGCTAAATACCAGCATTATATAATATAAAATACTTTTACTATATAGAAGATATGCCTCCAAAAATTTGCCCAGATGATAAAGAATTAAATCCAAAGACAAATAGATGTGTTAAAAAATGTAAAAGTAATAGGGTTAGAGATCTAAAAACTTTTAAATGTATAAAAAATCCATTAAACCACGTTATTAATCCTATAACAGAAAGATATGTTAAGAGTGCCTATTTAAAAAAAATTGAAAAAAAACAGCTTCATATATTACAAACTTTAAAAAATCCTCACAAATCCCCCTCGCATATATCACCTTCACATAAATCACTTTCGCATAAATCACTTTCGCATAGGTCCCCTTCACATAGATCACCTTCTCATATATCCCCTTCGCATAGATCCCCTTCACATAGATCACCTTCTCATATATCACCTTCACATAGATCACCTTCGCATATATCCCCATCACATATATCCCCATCACATATATCCCAATCTCATAGATCCCAATCTCATAGATCCCCTTCACATAAATCACTTTCGCATAGATCACTTTCGCATAGATCACCATCTCATAGGTCCCCTTCACATATATCCCCACTTCTTGCTACACACGCAACATCAATTCGCCAATCATCATTATCAAAAAGTACTAGTGGAAATAAAATAAGTATTAATAGTTCTAATAGCAATAGCTCTAAAAAACCCTCATATAATTCAAAATCACGCGTATTCACAATTGATATATATAAAGTTAAAAAAATTCAGGGTTTTCTTAGAGATAAACTTGGTGTTAATAAGTATACTTTAATAAATCGCATTAATCGTTATAATCTACTTAAAGAACGATTATCATTATTAAAAGATAACGATTGTTTAGAAAAAAAGACTTTTAATGGTTTTGATGGATATACTATTAAAAATATTATAAATCTTGAAAAAAAAATAGGGTCTAAAAGTAAATATGGTGCGATTTATTTAACAAGTATTCCAAATTTTTTAGGTATATTTCCTATTGCAACGAAGGTTATGAAATATGACGATGATAATGTAAATGAAATAAATATTATGGCAAAAATAACAAATGACATACTTTTAAAGAGACTTTCAAGACATTTTCTTATGATATATAAAAGTTGCATCTGTGCTAAAAGAATAGCTGCACGGTTAAAACTTATTAGTATAAATGAACTAGCTGACGGAGACTTAAAAATGCTTGTTAATAAAACAGAAATATTAGTAGATAAAGAATTATTATTCAATTTAATATTTCAAACTTATATATCAATAGCGACATTTCATAATGTTGCAGGATATGTTCATGGAGATTCTCATTTTGGCAACTATCTATATCAATTAAATAATGAAATAGGATATTATCATTATATTTGTGATGGTAAAGATTATTATTTAAAATCTTGTAAATATAATATAATTATTTTTGATTATGGTTTTGCAACAAAAATTAATACTAATATGAAAAATAAGAATATAGTAAAAGAAGAAAGCAAAAATTTATCCGAAGATTATACTAAAATAATTTATGCGTTTATGAATAAAAAAACAGGTTGGGGATTTTATCCAAATTTACCTATTAAACATATAAATGATCAAATTTTAGAAATACATAATATAATAGACAATAATATAAAATTAGAATTATCATCTACATCTACTAATAAAATTCCATATTCTAAAAGAATAATTAATTATATAATTAAAGAAATATTTTTAAAATATACTCCAAAAGATATGTTCATAACTAATCGTCCTTCAAATGTTATTAACGAAGTTCCGTATAGGATTGATTAGAAACATTATATATCTTTGTCAGTAATTTTGTCATAATAAAACTTTTTATTTAGAGAATAATAACAAGACGGTTTAAACTTTCTTCCAAATAAACTTTTACTTTTTAATAAATGCTTTAATTCATCTTCGTTTATATATTTATAGTTTTTTAACTCTCTTTCAGATACATATTTATAATTCATATCCTCCCAATTCGCAAATGTGGTAGCTACTTCTGGTGGTGAAACATAGGATGTTGATATAAGTTCATTATATAATGAACCATTATATATATATGATAAATATGATATATAACATAGTTCATCAGGTGCATAAGTATCTTTAAACCATATTAAATAATTATTATCACTTTCTGTTCCTTTTATTAATAATTCACTATGGCGTCTATTAATTATACACCATTGTGATGCTTTATTAATATGTTTTTTTGGAATATATTTTAAGGCAACTTCGCAATCTGGAAAGCAATCATCAGGGTCAGCTATATGAAAATATGAATACTTAATATCAAGAGTATTATATATATAATTAAAGGATTTTAATGGTATACATGAACCTGATAAAAATATAAAATGCTTGTTATTTTTATCTTTTAATGCTTCTTTAATAAGAATATTCTGCGCTTTCACAATAGAAATGTCAGCATATTTAGTATTAACAGTTTTATTAATTTTGTATTCATTAAAAAATTCTAATTTATCATTTGTTTTATAATGAATATAAATGTTATATTTATTTTTACTTATTCCATTAAAAAATGTAAACCATATATTTTCGTGATTAATTATGTCGTATATTAAAAATAGAAATGCTATTTTATTCATAAAACTTATTTAGTTAATTTTATAAATATATATTAAATTATATATTTATATAATAAAAATAATTGTTCACGCTGGGACTTGAACCCAGAATCTTCGCTTCATAAGAGCGACGCCCTAACCGATTAGGCCACGCGAACATTTGTAGTGGAAACTATTCTCATTTCCACTACATACTATATAATATAGTAAATCTTTATATCATTTTCATATTTTACAACCTTTAATAATTGGATTAATCTTAATGGCGTATTCATTTGTACTGATAGATTCTAATAAATCGCTATCTAACCTATTAGAATAAGCATTTGATATTCCAGGCATTTTTGTTATACTACAATCGTCAAATACAGGAGTTGTTTGATATACTTTTCCTACATTGCCTGTATTTCTCGCTGCTATACTATTTTCAAATGGTTTCTTTGTAGACATTTCAATCTCAGAAGGATCCGAAATAATATTAACATTACCTGGATTAGGGGTATATCCAGCGCTTATCATAATACCTTCACGAGTTCCATCAATTTCAGCGTTTTCATCAGCGGTTCTATCCATTTGTCTAAAATCTCCACTAGACCCAGCTATTCCATATTCATTTGTATCAGATAAGAATTGCTTATGTGTATTTTTAAGGTCTACGTTTGCGCTCAAATAACCTCCAAATAATCCTTCTAATATTCCTCCTAAAAATCCATATTCTGACTTACCTTTAATCATGGTCTCTTTTGTGGTAGTTTTAGCAATCTCATCCGGATTATATAATGTTACTTTGTAAGTTGTGCCTCCTATATTACGGATACTATCTATTTTTGGCAATGTTTGCCTTAGGGTCTTCTTTGCTTCATCATCTTCAAATGATATATATCCAGCATTCTTATCTCCTTTAATATTTGCTACATTTGTATCATGTATCATTGTTTCTTTCACAGTCGTCTTTGCGGTGTCATTTAATGCTGTGTAAGTTTCTTTATTACCTGAAAGATTTGTTAATTCACTATCATGTATAGTTGTTTCTTTAACAGTAGTCTTAGCAGTATCATTTAAAGCGGAATATGTTTCCTTGTTACCTGATAAATTTGTTAATTCACTGTCATGTATAGTTGTTTCTTTTACTGTTGTTTTCATAATATGATTATCAGGGTCATATGTTGTTGCTTTGCTTGGTATTTGAATACTTGGATTACCTACCGCACGTGCGGACTCTACATTATATTCTTTCATAGTATATTTAAGAGCATCCATTAAAGGTGCCGCAATTGCTTTAATAATAGATGTTACATTTGATACAACAGCTCGAGTTCCTGTTATATTACGCTCATTATCATATATCATTATATTATTTTTACCATAATCATTTTCAACACCTTGACCAGGTGAATTAATACTGTAATTTGCGGACCCCCTATAATCAACATGAAATTCAGGGCGAGCGGTTGGTCTTACATTTTGAGATGGTCTAATGCTTTCTTTAGTAATAGCTCCTGTTGTTTTTAACCACATATCTGGGGTTACCTCATAATTTGTATCAGGACGATTTTTATTAAAGGGTGTTATAACACTTCGCTGTATTGTTCCTTTTGGTGGCGCTGTTATAGGTAATTCAAAATATGATTGTTTTTGATTAATTTTACTTCTTAGATCATCTAAATTGCGAGGTTTGGCATAATCTGCGGTGTCCATTTGCTGAAAACCCCCTGAAGGCATTGAATCAAACCCTTTATTGATACCTGGTCCAACCCTTATTTTTTCTATTGGGAAAAAATTATTTACACGTGAAGAATTATTTATTCGTGACTTTAGAAAGTCATCATTATTTTTCATACCACATACATTTCCTCCCATATTTAATTCAGGTTTAAATAAGCATGGAACTTCTTTTTTATTTTGCCAAAATTGATTATTTCCGGTTTTACTATCTAACATAGATGACATACTTTCAACGTTAGTATTTTGTGTTACATTTTTTCTTAAAAATGGTGTCATATTATTATGTGAAAAATCACCTTTATTAATTAATTCTCCAGATAAAGATGATACATAATTATCTTCACTTAAACCATCAAGATTATCAGAGTCAATTCTTGCGAACATATCTGAATAAGCAGGTTTTGCAACTATACCTGTTTTATAAGGATTTTTAGACTGTTCATATAATTTATCACTGCGTTTTTGTTCGTCTTCTTTGACTTTGTCCCAATATTTAGAACTATAAATATTGTTCATTGATGGGATGTCGTTGTCATTTGAATATAAATTCATTATTAACCTCTAATGAATATAGGAAAAAAAATAGTAAATATATTATGTATAAACTATAAATATATAAAGACAGAAAGACTTTATATATAATGAGCGTAGAACAGAGTATTACTGATAAATTAACAGACTTACATAGTAAATTAAAAATAAATTATGGTAATTTTAGAGAAGAATATCCTGAGCAAGAAATGGCTGTAATGTATATTAAACCTGATGATATTGTATTAGAACTTGGAGGTAATATTGGAAGAAATTCATGTATAATAGCATCTCTCTTAAATGACAGTAAAAATTTAGTAGTATTTGAAAGTTTTGATACTATTGCACAACAATTAAAAGAAAATAGAGATTTAAATAATCTTAATTTTCATATTGAAGATTGTGCGATATCTAAATGTGAATTATATCAAAAGGGGTGGGATACTGTACCTGTGAATGAAATGAATAATGAAGAATTAGAAACATGGTCAATAATAAAAACAGCAACATGGAGTTATATTAAAAATAAATATGATAATATGATATTTGATACATTAGTCGCAGATTGTGAAGGCGCCTTGTATTATATACTTCGTGATGAACCTACATTTTTAGAAAATTTTAAAAAAATTATAATAGAGAATGATTTTCTAAATAATTTTAATCATAAACTTTTTGTTGATGAAGAGTTTAAAAAATTTAATTTTAAACGTGTTTATGTCAAATCATTAAGCATTGAGTATAAAATGCCAATTTTTGATAATGTAAGAGAATGTTTTTATGAAGTATGGGAAAAACAGGAATAATATCCTTAATTATTCCTCTTGTCAATAGTAAATACAATATCATCATATCTTCCTTTATTTTGACGCAAATCATATACTTTTATATATTTCTGTAAGTTATTGGGAACTGCCAATTTTAATATATCAATCCATTTGTAGTCCTGGACATCTTCTATAATTAAAATACCATCATCTGTCATTACTTGTGAATATAATTTGATAAACATCTCCATACTTTCTAACGAATGTGGACCATCATCAAGCAGAAAGTCAAATTTTATATCTTTATCCAAAAAATTAAGTTTAAATGTATTTTCGTCATACGCGTCATATGATATATATAATTCAATATTTTTTTTAATAAGTTCACACCATATATCCTCAACACCTATAATATCTAACCCATATACCGTTGCATTTGTAAAAAAATCACTCCATAATTTTATACTCCCTCCCCTATGAATACCAACCTCTAATACATTTTTAGCTGTTTCTTTTTTACTTATTAATAACTCTTGATATAGCGGAATATATGAATGTGTTGTGTTCTTATCGGTTCTATCATTAATTATTAATTCTTCTAAACTCATTATATATATATATATATATTATATATTCGCTTTATATCAATATTGAGTGATATTAAATATGTGTTTTAATACATTCATTTCTGGCTGTATACTTCGCGACAAACCTACATTTCTAGAAAACTTTTAAAAAATATTATTTATTATAATTTTTAAGAATATAATAATTTACTTTTTATAGACAAAGAGTTTATGTTTCAATAAGTTGTGGTCTCTGTCAATATTTTTTTATGAAGTATGGAAAAACAGGAATAATATCTTTAATTCTTACATTTTACACTAGGATACATTGATCCGTATGGATATCCTGGAGAATATGATATATTCGCACTTGATTTATTTTTCCATTCATCTAAATTATTTATTAATTTAGAACTATTATCTTTTGGAAAAAATACAGATTGGTCTTCCGGTACTTCTATACACGGAATATGATTGTCCTTTGCAACCATTCTATAATTTACAGGAACTCTATCAAATGCTTCTATAGCGCGTTCTTGTGGGTCAAAACATAGCCATTCCCATCTGTTAATACCAGTTTCTTTTAAGGTACAAGGAGGATTAGATAGTCTTGTATCTTCGCGAGGTACTATACAAGATCGAGGTTTATCAGCACCTTTAATATTACACCCAGTAGATTCATATCTACCTGGTAAATATTCGTTAGCATTGCATTTTGTTTTCTTATAATTTAAACCTAGAAGTTCACTTGAATCATCAACTGCCTTTTTCATACTACACGTATTTTGTCCGTAATTTTGATATATTAAAGCAGGGTCATTTGGTACATCTTGATAGCACTCAACACAATCATTATAAGGCGATTCTAATTGATATAATCCAGGCCCAACGGACCTTTTTAATTGTTCTTTGTAACTACAACTATCATAATTTAACCTAGTATCTATATATTGGTTCATATCTAATAAAATAATATATTATTTTATACATAAATAAATAGATATGATTATATTATTACCATTAATTGCTAGTAATTTATATAAAGAGTGCGAACGATTTGCCAATAATTATAACACCAATAATGATGTAATAGAAAATGATGTTGTAAAACATGATGTAATTAGTGCGTTATATCTTTTAATGTTAGGATATAATGCTAATTATTATTATAGATGGAGTATTATTGATAATATATGTATAGCGCTATTATATATTTTAACATTTTTAATATCTATATTTTCAGCATATTTATCTTTCACATGCGATTGGAAAGGGATGTTTAATGATATTACAATTAGATTATTATTCGCATTTTCAGCGTTTATGCTTGGACCATTTTATTTAGTATGGTTTTTTCTAATTAATTATTTAGGTAAAATGTGCTAATGTAAAAAAATAAATATAATATTTATAGCGATTAACTGCATTTATTATAGTTAATAGGAGGTGGCATAGGAACTTCTCTATACATTATTGATTGACAAGCAGGGAGATGAAGCATTGTTGTATCTATTGGAGGTGTTTTATCATTTTTAATTATTCCATCATTTGTAGGAACATATTGATTAGTACCGCATTTAGAAATAAATCTTGTCTGTCCTCTTAATTCACTATCTAAATCCACTAAATTACCTTGTACATGTGATACTGCTGTTCCTCCTATAAATCCTAATTGGTGTCTACATTTATCTACATGTTCATATCGATAGGGTGAAAGTAAATAACTTAATGTACTTACGTTTTCTTGTAATTCTTGCTTGTAAGAACAAGTGTCGTATGTTGTTCTATTAAAACTCATATTATCTTCTATTATATAATATTTTTTTATTATATAGAAACATTTTTATTACGGCCAATCCAATTGCAATTTTTATTAAACTCTGTGCGATGTATATATGAACGTGTATCTTCGCCTCCATTTGTCCATACTGGAACTATATTATCAGGATTCTGAATATCTTTCATAAAATCTAATAATGGTATAAAGTTGTTCATCTCTTTTTCCATTATTTGTTTCTTACATTTAAAAGGATTTGTATCAGTTCCTTCAATTAAATTTAATTCTTCACCTATATTTCCGACTCCACATCTTAAACTAGGACCTGATGTAAATATTCTATTATTTAATTGTATTCTACAACGGTCCTGTGTAATACCATCTGGGTTATTGCGAAGCATCGAATCATTATCTATTAGGCAATCTTCTGCTAAACCATAACCAGGACGTCCTCGTAAATTTGGATGATTTAGATAACTATCAGTCATTCTAACATTTGGATTTTCGCAATCTACAAAATTATTTGGATGTAAATTATATTCGGATATTTTATTATTATTTAAATCTTTTGCGGTTTTCCAACAATTATCAGAACATATACTTGTTGAAGCGTCAAACCTATTATTATTCATTATCTATTTGTAAATAATAAATAAAAAAATTATTTATTATCTTTAATATAATTTTTTGTTTTATTTTTTTGTAATATATCATAGTTTATATCAAAATTTATAGTTTCGTATCCCTGTTTATATTCTTTATCTAGTTTATTATTTTTATATTCATGTATTTTCCATTCTTTATTATTGCTACTTATACCGATAGTTTCATCTATTTTATTGTCTAATTTACAAATTTTATTAAATGTTTCGTTTAATTCATTAATATTTTTTTCATCAGTTGTAGTATCATTCTTTGTAATGTTTTTATAATGCAATATGTTTTCTATGCCATTTACATCTTTAACATAATCTTTGTATTCTAATTCGTACTTTGAATAATTGTCTGTTGTTTCAATATTGTATGTTATTGTTGTAGACTTCTTCATTATAATATATTTATTACATATTATTTATATAATATATATAGAATGTGTCTATTTATAAAATTATAAATAAACAAAATATAATAGCAGATATTGGTATTAATTATAAAATATAGTATATAGTAGAATATATATGAATTCGCATTCGAGCAGAATAACTCCTTTTCCAATATCTGCCAATGCCACTTCTAAAACAGGTATATCATCGTCCACCAAACAAAATGAAGCAGTCAGTTTATATTACTCAAAGTTTTTAGCGATATATTATATTGACTTAATATATAATTTTATTGATGTATTTACTAATTGTTGTATAGGTATATTACACCAAAATAGTTTTATGAGTTATATTAAAATACCTGTGCTTTTTACTAGAATTTATAGAAGTATAGATCTAAGTATAGTATCTAAATTTGGTGATTTAAATAAAAAAATAGTTAAAGATAGATATATATATTTACAAGTAAAAAATTGGAGGAGTATTAATGTTAATGCGGAGAGCGTAGTATTCGCTATAAATTTTTTAGAAAAAAAAAGAGTATTGTCTGATTTTATTGTAAATGGTAATTATTATCAAGAATTACAAATATTGGAACAACTCTATGCAAAGGTTAAAAATAAAGGTGAGGCAGAAAGACAAATTACCGATATTTCATATATTCTTAATAACCCAGAGTTTGATGATGATATTAAAGTGCAGAAAATACAAGAATATATTGATAAAAAAAACAAAAGGTTTGCGAATGATATTAATTATTTGCTTAAATTTATACCATTCAAAAGTATTGAAACAAAAATAATATCAATAAAAAAATATATAGATGCCATAGAAAAATGTTTTAGTGATAATTGGTCTGAAGATGGTAAAAAATCATTTGATGAATATATAAGAAATAAAAAAGAAAGAACAGAAATTAGTGGAGGAAAGTGTAAACGAAAACGTAATAAAAATAAGATTAAAGGTGGCGTATTTGGAAATTATTTTTCAAGATTAATTTCAAGAAAAGTTGCTCCAATTCCAGTTGATTATATCGCAGTCGTAAATAAATATAAAAATGTTCAAAACAAAAAAATACAAGAATTATATAATTTAATTCAAGAGATAGTATTTTATTCATTAGATCATATAAAAAGTGCACACGATGAATACAAATATTTAAAGAAACATGATAGTCGCTATGTAAAAACTGAAAATGGGGTTTTAAAGACAATAAAATTAAATAATGCTGAGCAAGATTATTTATATATGTCAAATTTTGGTGTAGAAGATAAAATTAACCAAAAATTTAAAATACTTAAACAAGGATATACCGAACTTGAAAATACACTATCTATGTCTTTCCCAGATGAACATGCTGACCAA
>Ga0114969_10000549_pt1 | contig 32201 bp, 35 predicted proteins | sample M_130807_MF_Meta_FD_87316 | JGI IMG/M metagenome (GOLD analysis project Ga0114969, IMG submission 87316) | Freshwater microbial communities from Lake Montjoie, Canada to study carbon cycling - M_130807_MF_MetaG | ecosystem: Environmental > Aquatic > Freshwater > Lake | place: Lake Montjoie...
ATCTTAGAATTTCATCTTTCTCCATTCTTACTTTGTAGTAATCTTTAACAAGATTAAATCTTTCTTTTGTTAAAAATTTACTAGGATTAGTTATTACTTCTTTAACTGCTTCAACTACAGCATTGTAGTTCTTGTTAGAAGTTTGTGTTGAGATTGTGTTAAGACCTTGATTGTTTATTCTAGACTGATAACAATGAACATAATAAACTAAACCTTTTTTCTCACGAATTTCTTGATATAAAGGAGACTTCAATCCCAATGATAGCATTGCGTTGATAAAGTGAACATAAGCAAAATCTTCTGTAATAACTGGAGATAAAATAGCAATTGAGGTTTTATCTTTGAATTCGTTTCCTAATTCTAAATCAACCTTATGATTTCCAAATACTAAATCTTTAACAATTGTTCTTTCAGCAAAATCCAAAGTAGCATTTTTATACTTTTTACCTTTAGAAACATTTATTATCTTTGATGGCTTAGCATATTGTAGTTCAAAAAAGTTCAAACAATCCATATACTTTAGATTTTCTAAATCTTCTTTTAATCCAATTGGATCGTAGTCGTTAAATAACTTACGAGAAAGATTTAACATATGTGTTTGATTTTGATCGTTGAAACAATCCATATACTCTTCAAGTACAATGTTTCTTTCATTCTCAAATTGTTCTTTGGTTACATTGAATTCACCAAGTAAGTCCATAAACTCACCTTTCCATTTATTAACTTTATCTTCTAATCCTGTTAGATAAAAAACAATTTCATTTGAACTTGTGTAAGCATTCCAATCGATACCATCTCTATCAAAGTCTTCTTGAAGATGATCAAAGTTTTTACACATTAAATGTTCCATAAGATGGCTTATCCCATACCAACCTTTTTTCTCAAGATTAGTTGATCCTTCATACACAACATAAAATCCACTTAAATCATTTTCACTTTTTAAATTTATTATCATAATAGTTAATTTATCTTTTTAATTATATATTTAATATTATGGAAGTTTTAAGAAAGGGTTAAAAATCTACTTTGAATTTACCCCAGATAATAACATCACCATCTACCTCTTGAAGTATATCTCCTTCACCTTCAACTTCAGAGTCGTCAAGCCAATCATATTGTTTAATTAAAGCATCAGCTATCTCTTTAGCTTCTACTTTAGCTAATCCTTCTTTATTAATAAGTGATGCTATTTCATTTGTGAATATTATCATTCTATCTTCTTCAACTAAAGTATATTCTTTTATATTCATTCCTGTTAGTAGATTTCTTAAATGTGTTGATAATTGTTGTGTTCTACCACCAGATTGTTTAGAAAGTGTTTTCTCTAAAGATCTTATTAGAGATTCTTCCCAATAATTTTCAATATATTGTTGTAGGTAAACTAAAGCTTCTTCTTTGAATTTCTCTGTGGTATATCCTATTTGATCTAACATCATCTGACCATATTTAGTTTGATGGTATCCATATTTATATCGAATCCAAAGTTCATCACCTTCATTGTAGTTTGCCCATCCTTCACCACCTAAACTAATAAAGTTCTTATTTAACCCAAGTTCTTTGAATAGGAAGTATAAATAAACATCCGTGTGTCCATTTTGAGAATCTAAATCACTTTTAAATGGATCATTCATATCATCAATCTTATCTACACTAACTCCTTTATTCCTTAATTTACCAATAACTTCTTGAAAATCTTCAGTTCTCTCACCTCTTACAAATTTAGCAATACTATATCCACAAAGTTTATTTACTTTATCACAAAACAAATTTTTAATACTTTGCATATCCCATCCTTTTTTATCCATTAAAGATTTCATCTCATTGTAATCTTCCTCAGGGTTAAGCTCTCTTTTACACATGTCTGAGAATGATCTAGGAGAAAGGTCTCCAGTCATACTAATAACGGCATCATAGAAATTAGATCTTAAAATAAGAAATATCTCTGCATTATTAATATCTAAATTAGATTGTAAATATGAATCTTTAAGCTTTGGATGAGCTGTTAATTCTTCATTTATAAAATCGTTATACTTCTTTAAGTTCTTCTTCATTTTCCTTTGTGATGTTTTCCTCTTCTATTTTAATAGAATCAATTGTTTCTGCACACCAATCGATATCATATCCAAGGTCACTGTCGTTGTATAAGTATAATTCATCCATAATTAAGTAGAGTTTTTTTTTGTAAAGTATATATTAATTAGTATTTTCTATTTTTCATGTGTCTTAGAAAATTAAAAACATCATCTTTATGTTCTTCAATCATATCAAGTGTTACATCAATTTCTAAAACATTATCTAATGTTTGATTTTTTTGAAAATAATGTTCAGCGGGATCTTTAGCTATTTTACTAATAACTATTCTAGTAGGAATATAATTCATTGTAAAGAATTCCTTCAGAATGGCTGATGTTCTTAACCCAACAGAATCATTATCAGCAAATACTACAATACTCGTTGGTTCTTTTTCTAAAACTTGATAAAGTTGTAAACCAGACCACATGCCAGATGAACAACTAACAGACTTCTTTCCTAAATTAAAAAGTGCCATCATATCAAATATGCCTTCTGTTATCCAAATTTCATTGCCTTTTTTAAATCTATCTAAACCCCAAACAGGAATATCAGGACAAGCTAAAGAATACTTTAATGATTTAGAAGAGTTTATTTTCCTAATAGAACAATTAACTAAAACATCATCTTCAAATAATGGAATTAATATACCACCACTTTCTATACCATCTTCCATTATTTTTCTAAGAACTGGATGGCAAGTAGCTCCTAATATTTCTAAGTGTCTTTGTTCTTTAATATTAGATAGTCCTAAAATATTCCAATCTAATATTGTTTTTTCACCAAATCCTCTATTTTCTAAATAATTGAATTCATCAGTACTTAAAGAACCAATATTCTCTCTTATTAAATCAGTAAGAGATGATAACCCTTCTGGTTTTACAATAACATCATCTACTTCTATATCTAATTCATCAATATTAATTTCAACCATTCTACTATCATTATTAAACATCTCTTTACACTTACTAAATTGACGTTCAACTTTAAGTAGTTTCAATGGGTTGTAATTTGGTAGAAAATTAGAAACCACTCCTTTTACAGATCGGTTATTATAAAGTATAAATCCTAGTTCTTCTTGAGTGTACATAATATTTTTATTAATTAGCTTGTTTTTTCTACCGAAGTTTTATATATTTGTATTTCAAAATATATTATATAAATGATAAAAGTTGGCTTGTCGGGTAACAGATATTCTGGAAAAACAGCAATTTCTAAAATGTTCAAACAAATTGGTATTCCAGTTTTTGATGCAGATATTGTTCTTAAATTCATTATAGGACATTGCTTAGAAACAAATAGAATTATTAAAGAAAAAATCGGTGACCACATTTTCAATGATGGTTATATCGATTCTAAAAAAGTTAGTGATAGTGATTTCTTAGAAATTATAGATTACTCAACATTTGAACTAATGAAAGCATATGATGCTTTTAATGTGAAAAATAAACAATCAATTTACTCTATATTCCATTCATCTTTTTTATTTGAAACTGATTGGGCTGATATTATGGATTATAACATTAATGTTTTCTGTCCTAAGTTAGAAAGAATGGAAAGATGTAAAGAAATTACTAAAATGAAAGTTTCTAACATTGCTTATATGTTAAGAAATGAATTTGATGATTTAGATAAAAATAAACAATCAGCTTACATTATTCACAATTACAGAGGAACTGATCCTTTAACACAGGTAAATAAAATTGACCAAAATATTATTGATATTTATTTAAAGAATGAACAAACCACTTCTGATTTAAGTGATATTATCCTAACTCATTATTAATATGAATAGAACTTTAAGAATAAAATTACTTGAACCAACTCCCAACAAGTTAGCATTTGTTAAGTTGATAAAGTATTGTAGTGGTCTTGGTCTAAGAGAGGCTAAAGATTTATGTGATGAATTACATAAGTCTCCTCATTTAGTACAAGATATGCCTTTACTACCTACTGATGATGTTGATTACTCAAAACGTTTCAAAAGTGAGATAAAAAATGTTGGTGGTAAATTTTTAGTAAACGGTGGTATTCAATGGGAAAGAAATATCAAAATGTTAAAATTAGGAATTGGTGATGAATCAGATTACTCAGAATTTATTAAAGATTATATCTTAAATGGTCTTGTAGATTCAGAAAATTTACTTACATTAGCTTTAAGTAAACTATCTGAAAACGATATAAAAGAAGTTTTTAATAAAATTAATTTAGAAAATATATAATATGGCAAACGCTTGGATACATGCGAAATCATCTGCTCGTAAACACGGTGGTGAAATCGAAGACTATTTATCAATCCACATGAAGATGGATTGTTCTAAAGCTTATGTAGCTGATAACAGACACAGAGCACTAACTCACACAAACTTTTGGATACATGAGGTAATGATACCTATATTTGGATATACTATTAAGAATTCTAATGGTAAAGAGGTATGTGTTAAAGATTTATGTGAGCAACATATCTTAGAAGACTTCGGTATGAGATTTATTCCTACTCCACAAGACTATCTTGAAAATATGGAGTTTATGGACTGGATGCAAAATGGTATCAAAGGTTGTCCATCATCATTTAAAAAACTATCAGATAAAGGAAACATTAAAGTTAATTTAGATTAATATGTGGATAATTTGTAATAAAAATAGCAAAAAATTAGTCAAAGGCCTTAAATATAAAGTTAATGGTCTTTGGAACTCAGGTAATAACCAAAAATGGTTAGAGGGTAAAGTAGAAATTGTTGGCTTTGGTCGATATGTTACTACTAACTTCACAGATATTAATGGTAATCCTTTGCCAAAATCTGATATCATACCTCAACCAGCTTCCCATTCTAAATTAGAATTCTCTGAACTTAAAAAAGGAGATATCCTTGTTTGTATCTCTGATAACTATAAGACTCTTATAAAGAATGGTATGTATAAGATAGATGAACTTGTAGAAAAAAGTGAACAAAAAAAAGGATGGAATAATGTTGTATACACATCACATGATAGAACTATCAAATTCGAAGGTCTTCAGAGAAGACTAAAATTTAGTAATTGGAGATTTAGAAAATTAACTCCACAAGAGTCAAGAGAGATATCACTTGGATCTTTACTTGATGGTGAAGAAGCTAATGTTATCAAAACAAAAGATATTAGAAAAATTGATATGGTTTTGAATAAAGAATTAGAACTTATAAAAAATCTTTCTAAGTCAATTATTGATGAAGGTAGACATCATCTTTCTATAATCGATTGGGCTTGTTATAAAACTGGAAATGGAATGGGGATAAATCAAAATGATTATGAGTCTCTTATGAATATGACACTAAAAGATATTCTTTCAAAAATCGAAACAAAGTAAAATAATCAAATATACATAATCTAAACAATAAATATGAACAAAGAAAAATTCGCAGTCCTCAGAGAAAAACAAGAGGAAATTAAAAAGATGAAAAAGGAAATGGTTGAAGCTTCCAATAAAATCTTTACTGAGTTAACAAAAAGTATTTTTGAGGAACATCCAAAAGTTAAATCATTTGGATGGAATCAATACACACCTTACTTCAATGATGGTGATACTTGTACATTCTCAGCAAACACAGACTACATTAGAATCAATGAAGAGTATGTTGATGATTCTAGTTGGGTAAATGAAACTACAATTACCAACTATGGTAATTGGAATCGTGAGAAAAAAGTGTATGAAGGTAGAACTGAAGTACCAAATTTGAATTATGATGTAGAATTATCTAAAGCGGCTGATGATATTACAGAATTTTTGAGTAACTTTGACGATGAGTTCTTTATATCTCAATTTGGTGACCATGCTGAAATCACGGTAACCGCAGAAGGTGTTGGTGTTGACGAATACGAACATGATTAATTAATAAGTAATATAAACAAGTAAAAACAAAAAAAAACAAATGAGTAACATTTTAAATTTAATGGCAAATTATTGGTGGATTGGAGCAATCGCACTATGTTTAGTGATGTATAAATTCATCCTAAGAGTATTTTTCGGATTGGTTATTGTTCCTGAGGACAAAACTGGTTTAGTAACAAAAAAGTTCGTTCTTTTTGGAGAACATAAAGAACTTACAGGTGACCGTATTATCGCGGTAAATGGAGAAGCTGGTTTACAAGCTAAGATGCTTTCTCCGGGTTTACATTGGTGGATGTGGCCTTGGCAGTATAACATTGATATGCAAGGATTCGTTGTTATCCCAGAAGGTAACATTGGTCTTGTATCAGCTAAAGATGGTTTAGTGCCAAAAACAGGACGTATCTTAGGTCGTAGAGTAGAGTGTGAAAACTTCCAAGATTCTGTTGGATTCCTTATGAATGGTGGACAGAAAGGTCGTCAATCATCTTTTATTACGAATGGAGTTTATAAAATCAATACACACTTATTTGAAGTATCTATTGTTAAACAAGCTACTATTCAAGAAAATATGGTGGGTGTAATCACATCTTTAGATGGTGATCCATTAGAAAATGGACAAATCGCTGGTAAAAATGTTGAAGGACATAATAACTTTCAAGACTTTGATATGTTCTTAGAAAAAGGTGGTAATCGTGGTTTACAACAACAAACTATCTTGGCTGGTACTTATAACTTAAATCCTTGGGCTGTTCAAGTAGAAGAAGTACAAATGACTGAAATTCCTATTGGTCACGTTGGTGTTGTTATCTCTTTCGTTGGTGAAGATGGAGTTGACGTAACTGGTGTTAATTTCAAACATGGTAACTTAGTTGGTAAAGGACAAAAAGGTGTTTGGGCTGAACCATTCGGACCTGGTAAGTACCCAATTAACAAATACACTAATAAGATTGAGTTGGTGCCAACAACAAACTTAGTTCTTAACTGGGCCAACGCTCGTACTGAGTCACATAACTTAGATAAAGGACTTAATACAATCACTGTTCGTTCTAAAGATGGTTTCCCATTCAACCTAGATGTATCTCAGATTATTCACATTCCAATGACAGAAGCTCCTAAAGTAATTGCTCGATTTGGTAATATGAATAACTTAGTGTCTCAAGTATTGGAACCAACAATTGGTAACTACTTCCGTAACTCGGCTCAAGATTCTGATGTAATCGCTTTCTTAACTACTCGTAAAGAGCGTCAAGATTCAGCGAAGATGCACATTTCTAAAGTATTAGATGAATATAACGTTCACGCTGTTGATACTTTAATTGGTGATATCGTTCCACCAGCTGAGTTGATGAAAACATTGACTGACCGTAAAATCGCTCAAGAACAAGAAGTAACTTTTGAAACTCAGAAGAAAGCTCAAGTTCAACGTCAAACTCTTGAAAAAGAAACTGCTATCGCTGACATGCAGGGAGAGGTTGTAAAAGCTGACCAAGGTGTTCAAATCGCTGAAAGACACGCTGATGCTTCTGTTAAGAAAGCTACGGGTGATGCAAACTCTGTTAAAATTGCGGCTGAAGCTAACGCAGAAGCTACTAAATTGAAAGCAGAAGCAGATGCTACAAGAACATCACTTATCGGAGACGCTGAGGCTGTCGCTATCTTGGCTAAGGGTAAATCTACGGCTGAGGCTTACAGATTGGCTGTTGATGCTATGGGTAAAGAGAACTTTACTACTTACAAAGTAACTGAGGAAATTGGTAGAAATAATGTGAAAATCATGCCAGACTTGTTAATCAATGGTGGTGGACAAAGTGGTAATGGAGCAATTGACGGATTGTTAGGAGTTCAAATCCTTAATATGATGGGAGATAAGTTCAAAACTAATCCAGTTGTAACAACTGATGTTCCTGTTGAAGAAGTAAAATCAGATAAAAAGAAATAATATTTCTTAACTGATTTCAAAACCCTCTGATTATTTCAGAGGGTTTTTTTTATTTAAAAACTTTCCTTATATTTGTATTATGTATAATAAAATCTACGAATTCTGTAAAGTTAGAAATCTTGGTGGTACTTACTCAAATGGTAATGAACCTACACCAAGAGTTCAATTTCTTATGCAACTTTTAGAATCTGAAGGTATTGACTATGAGTTAGATACTTATCAATCAAGAGGTAATACTTGTTACAATCTTATCTTAAAAGGAGATTCTGATAGAATGGTAGTTGCTCATCACGATATTGTAAATCCTAATATTGATAATGCTAATGATAATTCAGCATCTGTTATTAATGCTATTATGATTAAGAAATTAATGCCTCAAATAAACGTAGTTTTATTAGATGGTGAAGAATGTGGTGGATTAGGTTCTCAAAGAGTCTCTGATCAAATCAATGAGGGTTATTTCAACACTATTGACTGGGTTCTTAACTTAGAATTAACTGGTAAAGGTGGTAAATACTTTTTCATTGGTAATTATCCAGGTCGGTTATCTGACCACATTAAATCAATTTTTGATTGCCCTATTACAAATACACCATATAATGACTCTGTTACATTTAGAAAGAATGGAATAGATTCTGTTGTAATCAATCCAATACCTCCTCTAAACGAAGGTAAGACATCTTCAGTTAAATGGAATGATGATACTTATTTGGATTTTTCTATGTTATATAATTGTCACTCTTCTAAAGATACTATTGATACAATTGATATCAATGATATGAAGGAGTTTGTTGAAGATGTTATTCTTAAAATACTGGCATAGAAATTTAATATATACCAATATAAAATTGAGTATATTTAATGAAAAATCTAAAAACATTTGAAGCTTACAGTTCATATAGAGCACCTAAAGAAATTGCTTTCTTGAAAGAACCAGTTGAAATCAGAATTGATGTTACAAAAGTAGTACATGCTTCTGATAGACAAATTAGACATGGTATAGATGATACTAAAATTACAGATGATGATATTATTGATGCGGTTGAGTTATCAATTGAAGAATTAACAATTGCTTTAATGCAAGATAAATTTGATATTTATCAAAACGAGGATAATTATCCAACTAAAGGTGTTAAAGCAGGTGATCCAAATAGATTTGTAATTAAGAATAAAACAAATAACTTAAATCTTGTTTGTTCATTAAGCCCAGGTGATAATGAATTTACATTAACCGTTATTACGGTAATGACTAAACCAGACTTTAGAGCTTATAATGGTCAATATGTACTTGAAGTAGAATCATAAAAATATTTAAAATGAAAAAACCTCAGATTTATCTGAGGTTTTTTTGTTAGAATAATAATCTTAACCAATCGTTAAGAATATCTTCCTTGACATGCGGTCTACTGACAGAACTTTCACTTTGATATCTTGTCCAGGTCCGAACTTTTTACCAAGTTTCTCCATTTCAGAAGTATGAATAAGTCCAACAGTTTCATCATCAAGGTTTACTAAAGTACCAAAAGCTTTGGTGTCTTTAACGGTTCCTTCAATAATTTGACCATTTTTGATGTTATCCCAAAGAGTCTCTCTCAAGATTTGAGTAAGGATGATTTTATCCTTAATCACTTCTTTGATGTAGAAATCGATTTCAAAACCTGGTTTGATTTGAATCAATTTCTCTTGCCACTCAGGGTTAACATTAGCTTTGTGAATCATTCCTGTAAGACACTCATTGAACTCAACAAATACACCAAATGGTGTTGTTCCTGTTACATGTCCTTTGTAAACTTCTCCGTAGTTAAGTTCTTTAACTGCCTCAGGAATCAAAGTTTGAAGATATTTACGTCTACTAACGATGTAAGTTCCTTCTTGTTGAGAATAAGATTCAATCATAACATTGAATGTTTGTCCAACAATAGAACTTTGGTCGTATAGTTTGTTAATACCAGCCAACGTATTCGGCATAAATCCTGGTAAAGTAACACCACCGTGTGATAACTCAACATCATAACCCGCTGGATTAAGACTTTTAACTAACACTATAACTGGTTTACCTTGTTCAAGTGATTTAAGACTAGTGTGAGCTCTAGACTCATAAAGAGAAGAAACACTACCTTTAATCATAAAATTGTCATTATTGACATCTGTGATTAAAACATCTACTAATTCACCAATAGTTGATGATTTAAGATATTTAGACTCGCTTAGTTTATCATCAATTCTAATATCGTCTTTGTAGCCTTTTACACTAAAAATATACTGGTCAGCTACTTTGCCTGTATATTCTGCAGAAATTACTTGCCCCTTTTCAGGAACAGATACCACATCAAGATTATAGAGTTTCTCTAATTCTAGATGTTCTTTTGTTTTGTTTTTTCTGCCTTTTTTAGCAGAGAAGTTGTCGTCATCAAATAGATACGCCAATTCTTCGTTTCCGATTGTTTGTGTCATTTTCATAATTTTTAAGAAGTTAATTAATATAGTATTAAAGTGTTAAAATGTTTAGATATTTAGAAATTATTTTAATTTCTTTTTATTCCATTTCTATCCATGTAGTCACGAATTCTTGCAGCATCTTCATACTTTTCACTTTTAATGCAATTATTAAGTTTTTCGTTAAGTTCCTTTGTTATTTGTTCAATTCCCTTTTCTTTAGAAAGACTTTTTATATCATCTGTGAGTGAATTATAAAAGTTTTCCATTTGTGATATATCAACAAAATAAACTGGAACTGGAGCTGGTAAAAACTTTTGTTCATTTTTTTCCTCGTCAGATATTTCTTTAAGCTTATCGCTATTTTTAATCTTTTTAATAAAATCGTCTGTTAATGCTGAATTATCAACAAGATATTTAGCTAAGTGATAAGGTCTGTTTTTAAACATCTTAAGTAATAAGACTAAGTTTTTGTATATATCCTCGTTTTCCATTTCTTATTATTCTATGTTTATTACATCTTATTGTTTATACTTTTTCAAATAAAATATTAAAATAATATTCAAATGTGTAATCTTTAGAACTTTTATCTTGATTGAAAATAATTTTCAATTTTGAATCATCAAAAGCTAAATCTCTTTGATATTTTGAAAATTTATTCTCTGGTTTATATGCTAATTGACTCCAAGTGTTTTTATATCTTAGAACATTTTGATTTCTTAGGTCTTTGAAGTTTATATAAAGGTCTAAACTTTTAAATTTATATCTATTTAGAACATTTACATTAATGTATTCTCTTATTGAAGAATCTACATCATATGTTTTGGTCATTTCTGTTTTCATTCCTTCAAATGTTCTGTATCTTTTAAGTGTTGCAAATAAAAAATCTGACAGAATGTTTTTTAGTTCAATGTTTAATATCCATGTTGTATTATTATCCTTTTGAAAACTAGATTGGGTTTCATCTAAAACTAATGTGTGATTAGCTTTCTTATTATCAGAAGATGAATATACAATTGAGTTCAATGATGATTCAATTGATAAGTCAGTTTGTTCTCCATTACTTTTCTGATAGTATATTATACTTTGTGTTTCAATATTAATGTTATCTTCGACTTCTAGCATTTTTGATCCAAAGAAATTACTTTCCTCCACCATATTAAAAGTACCATATGTTTCTGTTTTTTTATACTCAGGTGATATGTAAGTTCTTCTCATTTTATAAATTTGAATTTTCATTTGTATTTCTTTGACCAATTGTATTATTCAAAGAGTTTCCAATAGGTGGGAGAGAAATAATAGGTTTCACATTTTGGTTAACTTCTGTTGTGTAGTGATATTCTATATCCCAAGTTGACTTAAATACAAAGAAATCTATTACTGTATATCCAAACTCATCTAACATAGGATACATAGACTTTTGATCTTTCTCATCTCTAAGTTTTAGAATAGAACCTGACTTATTTACTTTTCTTATCTTCTTCTCTTTAACGATTCCGAACTCAGTCAAAGATTCATCAAATCTATAATTCCCAACAGATGATGTGAAGAAATTTTTAGAAAACAATTCTATATCATAGAATAGTGGCATATAAAATCCGCTATATCTATAAATAACATCTTCAATTATATTTCTACCACCATGATAAATTTTACTTACTACCGGAGTTTTTTTATTAGAAACTATTTCAGATGCTGGTGGTATTTGATTATAGTAATTTAAATTACTTAAACTAATATCTATTGATTTTAAAACTTTAGTTGGTTTTAGAGATTTTGGTAAATTAACTGGACTAACATGTAATGATTTATGTTTCATAGAAACTTCATCCGGGGTCTCACATACTATAAGATATGGTAGTTTTTCCAAATCATCATAATTATATTTAGTAACCTTACCATCTTCATCAATTATGATATAGTTTAAGTAGTCAGTAAACTCGTATCTATTTGATATATCATTTACACACTTAATAAAGTTAAAAGCTGTTAACTTTTTATTCAATTCATTATAAAGAAAATCTCTATCTTTATTAGATAATCCAATTGTTGTATTATCTGATATATTTATATTTATAAGAATATTCTTCCATTTTTTATTAATGTATATGTTTATACCACATTCTAATGTAGAATTTGATGTATTACTATTAAGTAAATAATAAGAATCATTAATTTCTAAAATAGGATTATAAGTTGGTTTATAAATAATATTTGTATCAGGAGTTAAACTATAAACTCTTTCCCAATCAGTTGAGGTTCCTGGTTCTGTTCCAGTCTCTGATCCATATGGTATATTTCCACTTGGTGTTGTTTTATATACAATATCCTCATGCACAACATAGGTAGCTCCTAAATTTGATGGATAGTAAGTACTAGGGTTCCATAATAATATTGTTTCCCATTTTGGACTACTTGATTGTGTAGCTGTCCAATAATAAATATATTTACTTTGGTCTACAAATGGAGTTTTATAATCAGGTCTATGATGATTACTAGAAGTCATAGACATAAAGTATTGACCATTAAATAAAATCGTTTGACCATAAGGATAACCAGTAGAATCTGAAGTTACTGGATTCCATAAGTCATCAGTTCCAGATGATGTATGTTTATAATAATCACCATTATTGTAAATTATTCCGGTTGGTGTTGCTGATAGTAGTGAATAATCAACAGCATCTGTTGGGTAAATTTGAGTTGGTGACCAAAATATCATATTGTTTGTTACAAAGATTGAAGTAGGTAAGTTATATGGTACCCAAGTTGGTTGATTATAAGGAGCTGATTTAACTTTTTTCATATTAGAATACTCCTTATTTGGTTTAGTTGTTATATTTTCAACTATTGTTGATTGATAAATAATATCATCCATCACAACAAGGTCTCCTAATTGATATGTTTTATCCATTTTCCAATCATCAAATATTGTCCAATTCATTGTATTAGCAGATGATGTTATACCACCAGTATCACTAACAGATAACTCATTATCAGTTAAGATAATAGAGAATTTATACCCATCAAAAGTATTTGATGTTTTTAGATTGAAAGTATCTACTTTTCCAGTTTCATCTTTTTTAATTGAACTACCATCGATATCATATGCTATAAATTTAATACCTCTAAATAAAGTTATATTTGGTATTGAAGAATCTCCTTCATTAAATAAAGAATACTTTTTAACATTTTTAGATATCTCACCTGAATCAAAAAATGATTTTCTTTCAAAGAAATATGTAAAGTAGTCAAAGCTATAAGTAGCGGATACCGTACCTGATGAGTATGTTCCTAAATTCAAATACTTATCCAACTCAAACTCATAATTCTGATTCAATGATTTATCTGAATTGAAATCCTCAACATGTAAAGTATGATGTAAATAAGAATAAGTAGATGAGTTTATTGTATAAAAATAATCTAAATTTCTTTCTATTCTTTTAGGGTCTGGATCGAATGGATTAATAGTTCTGTTGTAATCTTCAAATACTAAAGAGTTATTTAAAACATATGGATAATCATTAGCACTTAATGAGTTTTGATATCCCCATCTACAATAAACTGGATTCTTTCTCCATATTTGTGATAAATCACCACCATCAATTTTAAATGTTTCATAATTTGCTGTGTATTCAGATGAAACAGGAACATTAATAACCTCTTCTTTGAAGAAAAAATCGTCATAATCTTTTGGATTACTATTACTTAATAGATTTATTAGATACATCTTAGTTTCATCTGTATCAGTTAAATCATATTTCTTCTCATATTCATATTTAGAATATTCAGTATCAACTATTCTATCATCAAAATCTTTTATATCTGTGAATTTTAACTTGTAGATATTAAATTTCTTAGGCTGATTGTTTTTATCAACAATGAAACTTACTTTTTTAGTATAACTTGAATCTGGTTTATTTATCCAATATGTGTAATCATTTTCATTAAAATCAAAAGAATAATCTGAGAATACTTTTATACTACCATCGGTATCTTTAATAAGATTGTGATAAACACCATCTATTTCAATAATCCAAACATCTGCACTTTCCCAATCTTCTATTTGAAAATTACTTATGTCATAGTTTATTAACTTTTTATTCTCATCTATTAAACCAATATTTTTATTTAATAAGGATTGTTTACCTGATAAATCTAAATCAGATATTATTTTATATTTAGTTAATTGTTCTTGCTTATATTCTTGTTTAAATACCTTACCACTTTTATTAGATTGTAATTTTGTTTTACCACCTACTATAACTTTTTCAACTTTATAGTATTCTCCTAGATATTCAACATAATAAACTTTGTGATCAAAGAATCCTTCCATAAATGGATCACCGCTGTTAGAATATATGAAATTGTCAGATTGTATAACAACATCAGATTTTAAAAATGGTGTTATATATGGAGAAAGAGTTTTTACTTTAACCATATCATCTAAATAGAATCCATAATATCTATTAATAGACCATTTTCTTAGTCTATCACTACTTGCTGGTGTATCATCAAATAAAAATGATAGATTAAGTATATTTGGAAAAACAACTTTGTGATTTTTATATCCATCAAAAATAAATTTCTCAAATTCAAATACCTCTTTTTCCTCTTCATAGTAAGTATTAAGAAAATTTGACTTACTTGTATATCCACCAGTCTCATAATCTATACCATTCCACTTTGTAAACTCTAGATTCTCAAAACTCAACTCTAATGGAGTTAGTGGGAAGAAAGAATTATTACCAAAGTTTATATCCAACCATTCTCCAAAATTGGTAGACTTTGTTAAATCAAACATTTTAACTGTCTTAAACTTTGTAAATATTTGATTTCTAATATTTGATTTATTTATCTTCTCAATTCCAGGACCATCAACTCTAAATATTATAAAGTTTTTAGGAATACTACCCGGTGAGATATAAAGAGGAGCGAAATATTCAAACTCTTCTTCATAATTTTTATTATTAATTATATTTCTTGCCCCATATTGGTATAGTTCATCATATTGATTTGCGTAATTATTACTCATTGTATCAATATCATTATCATACTTTATATAAAATGCAGTTTTTGTAGGTAAATTACCGAAAAAATAAGTAACTAACTCATCATAATAATTATCTTTAATAAATGGAACTTTCTTATATTTTGTAGCACTCAATTCCTCTTTAGACTCAATACTATCTAGTGATAGACTATATTTACTATCTACCATTATTTTAATATTGGTTGTTAAACCGACATTAGTTCTTAATAAAGCAAAACTCTTCACTATTTAAAAATTATTTTATTGAAGTATTAATTGATTGAGTTACTTTCTTAACAATTACTTTACTTCTATTTATATTGAATTTAATTGTAAATACAAAGGGTCTATTTTCAGATTCATTTTCTAAGAAGAACTTAATCTTTTTAATATGTTTAACCGTGTTTTTACTTAAATTCAAGTTAACATACTTATAGTTTAGACCAGCTTGATTATTATCCAATGAATTCATTTTGAAATAAATATTCAAAGGTATAATAGTTGAATTTGCATCACCAGCATTAATAGTTTTAACTTTATCTGTGTTAGTTTCAACTATTGACTCTAGATTTTGAACAACTGGATGTATTGTTGTTAATAACTTAGTTGTTGATGATACAGAAACGTTATTATCTATCCATTTTGAAGGATCTAAAAGTGACTTGTTATTTCCTAAAAATGATAATAGTGTAGTTTCATTATACCCAACATTGTATTCATTATTTCCTAATATATTCGTAATAGAGTTAGATAAGCTTGTTGTAAATAAGTTTCCTATATTTTCAGTGATTTTATTTACATTGTTATCTAAAACAGATTCATAGTTTACAGTCCATATAAATTGGTTGTTCATTTGAGTTCTTGTTTGACCAGTTGTTTCTGATGTTAATAACTCATCTTGATCATTTACCCAGAAAGTTTGAGGAGCTGATGAGTTATATACATCAGCATTTTGTAAATATGTTCTATTTGATAACAATCCTAATGCAGAACTAGTAGATTTGTTTCTTAATTTAACAACAAAATCCTTTATTACATAGATATTGTTTGCATAAACTCTACCACTAGGAACTCCAACTCCAGTATATGTATCTAAATAATCCTCACATTCTATATTAAATGTAGTTTCACTTCCATTTGCTAAAACAAACTCTTGATTATTTCTAAGAATGATAACCTCAAGTTCTCCTTTGGATCTTGATATTTTCTCTTCAAGTGAGTTTATTCTATCTTGTAAAGATTTCATATATGAGTAAAGGTCTAAAGAAACTCCATTCTCATCTTTGAAACCAGAAAGTATTTTATTACTTTCATGATGAAATGTTACATTATTAACAACTATCGTATCAGATAAATGCTCATCCAATCCTTTAGCAGATAATTCTTGATTCATTTTTATTTTCAAATCCTCAGATGTTGCTTCTTTTAAGATAAAATCATTTTCATTAACAACATTACTAAGATTATCTGGGAATTCAATAGTTAATAGTTCAGACCAATCAGATTCTGTAGGAGACTCTGGCCAACCTACTTCTGAAATAGATTTAATTCTCATTTCAACCTTTTCATTTGATTGAATAGAGATATCTATTTGATTAATATTTGGTGTATCAGCACTTTCAACATCTTCAATAACCCAAGTGTATTCACCAGTTGCTGGATTATATGTTCTTTTTCTAGCATCTGTTTTAAATTCAGTCCAATTTGAAAATGCTGCTTTACTTTGAGTATTATCAACATTGAATGTTTCTACAGGTGGTTCAGTACCATCTTTACTAACATACCTATATTGTACTCTAAATTGAACAATTTCTTGTGGTCTTGTTCCTCTAGTGACAATAGCAGCAGGCATTGTCCAGAATCCTCTAACTCTAAATTTAGGTTCTACTTTAATAGTAGGACTTTTTGATAAAGTAATAATTTCTTGAGCTACCGTTGATAATAACTTAGATTTACTATCTTTTTTTCTTATCAACTCTTCAGTTTCTAAATCAGCTTGTTTTCTAAGAGATTCAGTTTTGAATTTAGTAAACTTAGATTTTTTATTTTTATCTATTAAAGCATCTGATATTTGTTGAACTTCAGACTTTAATGTAAGTTGTAGATTGTGTTTTTGCTTAATTGTATTAGAATCAGGTGTATCAGTTAAGTGTTTATTAATTTGAACAACTTTGAAGTTTGTTGTATTTAATGTTGGCGCAACTGGTGTTCCAGCTAATTTATTTGGAGTTTTCTTAGCAACTAAATCATGTAAAGCTTCACCATAATCATAAACATAATCAATATAGAATTGTTCCATTGTTAGACCATTCTCAGATGATGTTGATTCCAATCTTAAATCATTTGACCAAAAACCAGTACCTAAACTCCAATTTCTAGCAAGTAGATTATTCTCAGCATTTAAAGCTTTTATGAAAACTACATCTCTTTCATCATACCCAACACTAATGTTAACTCTTTGTGTATAGATAACAGGAGAATACATTTTTAATGTTGATATACCAACTGGTATTGCTTCAATACCTTCTAATCTTTCTAATCTGATTCTTGGATTAGATTCAGCCGTTGAGATTTCTATTACTTTATATTTAGTAGATGTTCTTTCAGAGTTAACCATTAACTCATTACCGATTGATAATTGTTGAGTTTGATTTGTTGATCTAACAACATAGTTTAACTTGTCTAAAACATACCAAAGTTTTCTATTTAATCTATCTTCTTGTATTCTTAAAACACTAAACTCACCATCATAAAGCAATTCATTTGGTTCTAAATCAAATACTTGCTCATCAAATTTAGGATTTAATGGTTCTACAATACCCGGAGTAGTATTATGCCAATTCTCAAAGTCAGTGATTTCTATTGATGAATTTCCTCTAAAAAGTGTATTAAAACTATTTAAAGCGGATTGACCAAGTGGTGTTAATGAACCAGATGCGTCTTTTGCAAAATCAACAATATATCTTCTAGATTTTACTTTTCTAACATTTGATTCTATTTTACCTGTTAAATCTAATTGAATAGAAATTATTGGACTTAATAAACTATCAAAAAACCAATTGTTCAAAGCCTTAAAACTACTAACTGAACCTAATGATCCGATATCACCTGGTTCTCTGTTTAAATCAACTGTTATAATTTTCTTATATTGATTCTGATTGGATGTTTGTATCATCGCTCCCGCAGCATCTATACTATATAATGAGTTGATATTATTATTCAATCTATCAATCTCACCTTTTAGTGAAGTGAATGAAGGTACAGTGTAAGATCTTAAAACCCCATTTTCATCATAAATTTGAATATTTACTGATGAGTCTCTAGTTGTTGATAGAGAGTTAATTTTTGTTAGTATTTCTACTATGTTTTTGTTATATGAAATAACCTGGTCAGCTATTGTCGGAAATGAACTTTGAATAGGCATTTTAATTCTATTGATTTTTTTTATATATTAAATTCTATTCATTTCATTAGTATTTGTTTTATTAAATACTTTTTCTTAAATTTGTAACATGATGAAAATATGGACAGTTACATTTAATGATGGTGGTTGGCATAGTGGATCTCTGCCAAATTTCACTGTAGTAGCCAATTCAAAAGATGAAGCTATTGAAAAAGTTTTGGAAAAGAATCCTAGATATAAAACAGGATATGATAAATGGGCTTCTGAGTTTAAGATTGAAGGGTATGTAATTGAGGTTCATGATGAAAAAACATACAACAGAAATAAAAAATTAGAAAATCTTGATATTTAATAATAATTTAACTATCTTTGTAATATGATTGAACAACTAAAAGAACAAATTATTAAAGCCAATGAGGCTTATAGATTGGGACAACCAATTATATCTGACGCTAGATATGACCAACTAGTTGAAGAGTTATCTTTACTATCACCAGATGATGAATTACTAACAAAAGTAGGAGTTGAAATCGCTGATGAAACTCGTAAATCACTTCTACCTATTGAAATGGCTTCAATGAATAAAATCAAGTCAATGAATGATGTTGATGATTGGACTCGTCTAAAAGGTATTTCAAAATCAGAATATGTGATTATCACACCAAAGTTTGATGGACTTTCATTATGTGTTAATGAAAAAACATCTGAGGCATTCACAAGAGGTGATGGTACATATGGTCAAAAATCAAGCGAACATTACGCTTTAATTCAAAATCACTTAAACTTAGAAGAAGATCCATTTAGCTTTACTTATGGTGAAGTAATGATACCTAAAAAAGTATTTATTGACAAGTTCTCTGTTGATTTCGCAAACCCTCGTAACTTAGTTGCTGGGTTGTTAAACTCTAAAACTATTAGTGACTCTCTAAAAGATTGTCAGTATATTAAATATGGTGCTGTTTGTAAAAGAAACTTCTCAACTAAGCAAGAAGTTATTAACGAACTTAATAAAGGACAAGAATCAAAAGTACAATATCACATTTGTCAATTATCTGATTTATCAGAAGATTTACTTATTGATTTATTTCATAAGTTCTCTACTGAGTTTGAAATCGATGGATTAATCATTGAATTAAATGATTTAAGTTTACAAGATAAATTAGGTCGCGAGACTTCTTCAAACAATCCTGTTTGGGCTCGTGCATTCAAACACCCAAGTTTCGAACAATCTGCTGAAACAGATGTTATCGGAATCTCTTGGAATATTTCTAAACAAGGTTTATTAAAACCAATTTTACATATCAATCCTGTTAAACTTGATGGTGTTACGGTATCTAATGTTACTGGTAACAACGCAAGATTTGTAAAAGACTTCGGACTTGGTATTGGTGCTAAAGTTCTCGTAAAACGTTCTGGAATGGTTATTCCAATCATTGCTGACGTTATCACTCCAGTTGAGTTTGTTCAACCTACAATCGAAGGTGTTGAAGTAGATTGGAACGAAGCAGGTATTGAATTAATCACTTTAACTGAAACAGACGATCAAAAGTTGAAAAAGATTGTTGCTTTCTTTGAAATCTTAGAAGCAGACAATGTGTCAGAAGGAGTTATTACCCAATTATGGGAGGCAGGTCACAAAACAATCAAAGATGTTCTTAATCTTACAACTTCTGATTTAGAAAAGATTGACCGATTTGGTAAGAGAAAAGCTCAGATTGTTTACAACTCTATTCAAAAATCTGTTAGTAATGTTCAGTTGTCTAAACTACAACACGCTACAGGTATCTTCAAAGGATTAGGTTCTAAGAAATTAGTTCTTTTAGAAGACTTTACTACTAAACCAACTATTGACCAAGTAATGTCAATTGAAGGATTTGCTGAAGTATCGGCTAAATCATACATTGATTCATATGACACATTCTTTGATTTCATTAAAGATTTACCTGTCACAATTGTCGAAAAAGTTGAAGCTGTTAAAGTTGGCACAGACCTTGAGGGTAAATCATTTGTCTTTACTGGAGTTCGCAGAAGTGACTTAGAACAAATTATTGAATCTCGTGGAGGTAAAATTGCCTCTGGTGTTTCAAAAACAACTACTCACCTTGTAATGAAGGCGATTGGTAGTGGTTCTTCTAAAGAGAAGAAAGCTATTGATTTGGGTGTTGAAGTGATTACGGTTGAACAATTAGAAAAATTATTAAACTAATATGAAAACAATTAAATTTATTTTTCTGGGCCTTTTGGTTCTTATGACTTCCTGTGAAGGTGAAGTTAAACCAGATACTAAGGTACATTACATCAATATGGATTGTGTAATAGTTGAGAAGATACAAGCTGTTGGATCTACAGGTAGACACACTTCAAAAGCATTCTTAATAAGAGGCGTAGAAGATACAACATTGTATCAAGAGTATATTGCTTTATATCGATATGAGATGCCAGATTCTGTATATTACAGTAATGAAGTTGGTGATACATTACATTTTGATTATATCAGAAAAAGTAGATTTTTCAAAAAATAAAACATTATGATTTTAATAGTTTTAATAGGCATACTTATAGGATTTATTTTAGGTCTTCCAATCGGTTTCATTAAGTGGAAGAAAAAAACAATACCTGTTGTTGAGAAGCACATTCGAAGTAGTGGAATTTCAGGAATTCTTAATAAAGAATTTGCTATAAATGATAATACTAATGGTAAAAAAAGCATCGTTTATGTTCAATATGAGATTGGTGAATTAGAATCAACTGATAAATTATCTAAAGTTGAAGTTATTGTTTTAACACCAAATCAATCTGAATATCTTACAGATTTTTATAGAAAAAAATTCACTGACTTGATTGATAAAAGTTGGATTGAAAGTACTAATATTAATTGGATAACAACTACTGCTGATGTTAGAAATAAAAAAATTGACCAAGTATTAAATTAATATGAACTTTGAAGATATATTACTACCTCATATAATGTATATTTCTGATCCTGATGGTCAAAGAATAGGACTATGGTATTTAGGTGATGAACCAGAAGAAAATCATAGTAGATTAACTGTTGGTAAATTATATTATCTTAATACAAGATTATACTCACCATCCAGAGATATAGAAAGAGTTAGAGTTTGGTCAACTGAGGATGATGAAAATAAGGGCAAATTATGCAAGGTTAAGTTAGAAAATTTTGGTACCCTATCTGACTTAAGAAATAAAAAAATAGAACAAATATTAAAATAATGTCTTTACTTTGTCCTAATTGTGAAAAAACAAATAAGTGTGATTGTAAAACTTGCAATCCAGACGGGAATGCTACTGACCTAATTATAATATTGGAACAAGAACAATTATATCAATGTTGTTTTTGTAGTCACAAATTTAATGAACAAGATTCATTGGATCTTGAGTGGGATAGAATGCACGAAGATTTTAAGAATAATATCACACCGGAAATGTGTATTACTTGGAAGTCATTTGTTTTGGTAAAAGAAAGAAAAGAATATTTGTGCTCCTTGAAAGAACACGGTTATGCTAGTAAATATGGTGATTATGGATTTGAATCAGCTTTTTTCCAACATTTTGGAATTAGACATGATAAATGTGGATATGAAAATCTTAACAAACTAAAAATTCAATTAGACAGAGACAATAAAATAAGTAAATTAATACAAACAAATATATGAAACAGAAAGATTTGAAAAAGCTTGGTTATGGCGTGGCTATCCATTTTAATGATTACAGAAAAATATTTGAAGTTTATCAGTTAGGAACTTATCATCCGAGTAGTCCTTTAATGAACGAACATGCTCAGATTGTTAGTAAGAATAAGAGTTTGAAGAAGGCAGTTAAATTGTTCAATAAAAATAAAAATAATTAACATATGAAGGAAACTTTTAATGATATATATCCTATAATAGTAGGTGTATCTAAAACTACATCTAATGAAATGGAAATAAACGGCAATGCAATTGGGGATGAATTAATGATTCCTCAACAAAAAAATAAACGGCAAACTATGGAATCGAAAGTGATTTTATTTAGCGAACAAGAAAAAATATTTAGAGAAAGAACGGGTAAAGATTTCTCTACACTCTACACAAAGTATTACCCAAAACTAGTCTACTTTATATCAAAAATTTGTAATGACCCTCAAAAAGCAGAAGATATCTCAACAGATTCTTTCATGGCAGCTTTTGAGAAAATTGAAAAGTATGAAAAAGAGAAGTCTCAATTCTCGACTTGGTTATTTACAATTGCAAAAAACTTAGCACTTCAAAACATTAAAAACGAAAAGAAAACAATGTCTTTAGATATTGAATTTGATGATGAAGGAACTACAATGAAAGATTTCATACACGAACAAGAAGGTGACTCTCATTTATATGAAGTTTTTGATAGAAAAGCAGAAATAATGAAGAAACACATTGAAAATCTTAAAAGCCCTTACAGACAAGTAATTGAAATGAGAGAGATTAAAAGAATGTCTTATAAGGACATATCTGATAAACTTAATCTAAACCTATCAACTGTTAAGTCTCAAATAAGAAATGGTAGAGCTATTTTAGTTAAAGAAACTAAAAAAGAGTTTGATGAGATTGATGAAATGTTCATTTAATCAAAGTATAAACAATTAATTTAATATTTAAAATATGGCAGAGAATTTACCTTTACCAAAAAAAAGAGATTTGTTTTTTAATAAACAAGTCGACCAAAATTCTATTGGGGAATTAACTCAAAAGATTATTGAGATAAATCAAGATGATGATCATCTAAAAAAGATTTACTCTATTTATAACCTGAAATATGATCCAGATCCAATTAATATTTATATAGATTCTTATGGTGGTCAGGTTTACCAATGTTTTGGATTACTTTCTGTTATAGAAAGAAGTGAGACACCAATTCACACTATTGTAACTGGTTGTGCTATGAGTGCTGGATTTATGATACTAATTTGTGGTCATAAGAGATTTGCTCACAAGTTGTCAACTCCTTTATATCATCAAGTTTCATCTGGAGCTGTTGGAACAGCTAAAGAGATAGAAGAAAAAGTTGTTGAAATTAAAAGACTACAAGAACAATTAGAGTCTGTTGTTAAAGAAAAAACAAATATCAGTAAGAAGAAATTAAAAGACATTTTTGAGTATCAAAAAGACTGGTATATGACATCCGAAGAAGCACTTGAACTTAATGTTGTTGATGAAATACTAAAATAATATGAACGTAGAATTACTTGGAAGACAAGCTATAGATATAATAAAATCGAAATGGGGCTTACCTAAAGAAGGATTTGTCGCAGGTGGTTCAATCGCAAATATTATTTGGGAATTGGTTTCTGGTAATAAAGCTATTGTTAATGATGTTGATATTTTTGTTTTTGATAGTGTTCAAGCAAATTTTGATAGATCTGATAAATCATCACTATTTAATTATCAAGAAAAAGAAACTAGATATTATGAAGACTATACTGGTATGTGCTTTAACACACATACCAAAGACTTCTACTCTATAGTTGAGTCTACTAAAGATGATATCTTTAATATTATTAAGTATAAATCAAATACAAATGATCCTTCTTTGATTATTAAATCATTTGATATAAACTCAACCAGAGTTGGATATTCTATCGAAAAAGATGAGTTATATTGGACTTCAGAGTTTGAAGAGTTCTTAAAAACAGGTGAGTTAAAGGTTTGTAATCTTATGACCCCATCACACACAGCAGTTCGTATTGCTAAGAAAAGTAAAGAGTTGAATGCTAAATTAGACCTTTTTGAGTTTAAGTTGATACAACATGCTCTTTCTTATAGTTTTGCAGATAGAATTAAATTTAGATTCAAAGAAAGATATCTTGAAATGTTTGAATCTAATTTAGATATTTTAGAACCACATTTTATCATTACAAGAGATAATGAAGCTGAGGAATTTGTCAAGACTCAATATTTAGAAGATGTAAAACTTTATTATCTAATGCCAAATATAAAAACTGATAATGATAATGATGTTTTTAGACCAAGGATACTCAATGATTCTAATATATTTAGTATCCATAAATCTTCTGACTTTTTGTTTTATATGAGAAACATTTATGGTAAAGATAACTTGTCTACTATTTGGGAGAAAGTTTATTACTACTTCAATGATGTTAATTATATTGATAGAGAAGTTCTAAGTGAAGATTTGGAACTTCTTCATAGATTTTCACAAGCTGCTCCTAATTCAATTGAGAACCTTAAGGGTATGAAAATATCTGAGCAAATTAACATTATTAAAAAGTTCTTAGATAAATTCAAAGAAGATCCTATAATAGCTATTTCAATTCTTGAAAGTATGAAGTTTGATAAAGATATTGAACTCGATGAACAAACATCACTTTTACTTGAATTATCAGTTAGAAAGAAGATTGTAAATGATACAAGAAATAAGGTTGGTAGAATATTAAATAATGAATCAGATAATAAAGTTTCTAGCTGTGATGACATTTTCATATTCTAAACTTTCATTATAAAATAAAGTATAAATAAAAAAAAATATATTAAAAATGATAGCATACATAAGTGAATTAAATACTGAATCATATGATGATTTTGTCTCTGAAGGAATTGTTCTTGTTGATATATGGGCACCTTGGTGTGGTCCTTGTAAGATGATATCTCCTATTATTGATGAATTATCAGCTGAATATCTTGGTTTAATTAAAGTTGGTAAAATAGAAGCTGATTCTAATAGAGATAAGATAATGGAGCTTGGTGTTAGAAACATTCCAACTATCCTTATTTACAAAGATGGTGAAATTGTTGAAAGATCAACAGGTTCTTCAACTAAAGACAAGTTAAAAGACCTTATCGACCCACAATTGTCTTAATGAAAGATATTAATTATCTATATGATTTGTTAAAAAAATCTGATATCTCTCTTTTGGGATATCGATTTAAACAAGAAAGACTCAAAGACGAGATTATTTCTAAGCTACCTCACATGGTGGTTCCAGAAATAGACTCGTCTTTTTCTTTTAAATCCTTTTTAAGAGATTTGAAACTAAAATCAATTTTAGAAACTGAATCTGTAGAAAATCTGGAATATCTTGTTTTAGATTTGAATGAGATTAGATCTAAGTCAGATGATTTAGGAGGTAGACAAAGACAAATAGGAAATATTATTCAAAATATTAGACAAGATTTATACTCAAATTTTTCTAGTGGTTACCCTCAAACACCTACTTATAAACTTTTAATGCTGACTCCACTATATAGTAGTGGAAAGAATGTTGATGATGTCAACATTACAAATTTTTCTGGTGGTAGTAAACCAATCTATATGAGTGATGTCGCCATTGTAATGGGAGAAGAATCAATGAAAGTACTAAAGAATAGATTTGGTGAAAACGGTGATGATATATTGGTATCATTTGATAAATTAAAAGAATATAACTATATTTGCAACTATGAAAATAACAACTAATAGAAAAGCTTACTTTGAATTTACTGTCTTAGAAGACTTTACTGCTGGTATTGTGCTTTTAGGAAACGAAGTAAAATCTATTCGTGAAGGAAATGTCAATATTGCCAATGATTGTTTTGTTTATATTCAGAATGGTGAGTTGTGGGCTAAGAATATGAAAGTGGCTAGATATTCACAAAGTCACGCTTTTCAACCACATGATGAAAATAGAGATAAGAAGTTACTTCTTAATCGTAAGGAGATAAATAAAATTGAAAAATTACTACAAGATAAAGGAACAACTATGGTTCCTCTTGAAGTATTTACTTTACATAATAGAATTAAAATTAAATTAGGAATCGTAAAGGGAAAAAAGCTATACGATAAACGCCAGGTTATAAAGAAAAGAGATGTCGAAAGAGATCTCCGTAGAACTATTTAAAAAATAAATACCTAAAATGGGTAAGATAGATTTAAAAATTCTTATAGAAGAATTAAATGATTCAAAAACCGAAGAAGATATTATTAAATATCTTATAAAAATTGTTAAAGGATTTAATGTATATGAATACAAAGATCTTGTCTTTACAAATCCTTTTTACAAATCTCTAATTCCAGATATTAGATCTAATGTCATTGAGGAAATACTTTTTTTAAGAAAATCATTAATTGATGAAATTGATGGTATTGATATCGAATTAAAAAAAGTTGAAAATGATGATATGAAGGAAAAACTAAAAGAACTTAAAAGAGATTGTATGTCATTAATATATGAGATAGATGAAAGACAAAAAGATATTAATAGTTTACTTTAATATAGACTTAATATATCTTTCAATATGTACTAATCTTTTCATTGATTCTTTTTCATCATCATCAGATAGTCTACCTTTGCCACAGTAATAAGTAACATCACCTTTATCATAGAATTCAGACATTATATTTGTGATTCTATCATGTACTCTAAAATCACGATCATTATGTAAATTAATTATTGATGTCATTTTAAATGTAACCATTCTTAAATCCTCAAGTGTATTAATTTCTATATTACGGAAATATTCATAGATATAATTACCAATTTCATATATTTTATTAAAAATATCTATATGATAGTCATTTTTAATAATCTCTTTTTTTGAATCTGAGTATTTTTTATAATAATTGGATGACTCTGTATTTATAGTTTGAAAAACTTCAATAGCTCTTTCTATATAATACTCTTTATCTCCATCACTTTTTGTTAAAATTAAATCTCTTATATGATTTGAAAAATTAGTTATATTACTTAATCGAGGTCTATTTGAATATAATGCAATGAATGCAAATTCACCACATAAATTCTTTAATACTACTTTTTGTAAATCTTTTAAATCAGTTACATCTTTTTCGATTCCCATTTTAGAAATCAATTTAGACATATATCTTGCTATGTTTGTATCTTTTATTTGACTATCTGATAATAATTTAGTAGCACCTTTTCTATCTTCACTTCTTTGCTTTTTAATATCAGTTGGTGTTTCGTAAAATTCTGACTTATCAGGATCTAACATATTATCTAAATAAAAAACCACACCAAAGTCAGCTTTGTCAATTTCTTCCGGTGATGAAATACTTCTTGAATTTGACCAATTTTCAATAGAACCATCTCTACCCACTGGTAAATTAAAATCTAATACATTAATTTTTTCTTTATCATCTTCTAATATTTCACTTTCTTTATAGTGAAGAGGTTTGTCACTTTCTTTATATGTGTGTAAGTAACAATGATCATCAGCCGGACTATTTAAGGTTCCCATATTCCAACTATATCTACCAAAATCTCTCCATGAAACTCTTTCACCATTTACTTCTTGTGTATCTCTATCTGGACTTCCACCAGATGATTCGCCTTGTATGGCGTAAATTTGACCATAATTATCAACCCATATTGTTGCTAGTGTAATTCTATCCGTCTCATAATATTCATTAAATACACCAATAACTTTATCACCTGTTTTAAAATTTGAGTAGTCATCAACCTTAGCTACTGAGATTTCACCAGTAGTTATATTTAATTCATCCATGATATAATCTAAAGCACGTGTGTCAAATTTTTTATTTTCACCTGATGATCTTTTATGTCTATTCTTCCAATTTTCATAGTTAAATGTATCATTTCCAACTGCGGTATATCCGATATAACCTTCATCAATTGAAAACCAAAATTTCAAACAATAGATTCCAAATTTATTGTTAACTTTATTATCATTTTTAACATTAAGAGCCTTAGCTCTATTTAAGTAATCAACATCACTATCTTTAATTTTATCAATAGGAATATCATAAGTCCTTAAAACACTAATTAAAGATTTTCGAAACTCACTCTTTCCAATTTTGGAATTAATAAATTTCATTACCTTTGATATGGTATTTGATTCAAAAGCTTCGAATAATTTAATATACTTCATAGATTATATATTAAATTTTATTTGGCATTTTAAAACTTTATGTCTAATTTTACATAAATAATAAATAAAGTCATTAAGACGAGAGTTATAAACAAATCGAAAGATTTCACGAAACATAAATGTTTATGAGGTAAATTGTGTGAGTCTTAATGAAATTATGGTAGTAAGTAGCTGTTGAATAAGTTAACATCCTTGTTAAAAGCCAGTGAACTACCTTGTATTATATACTATATTATAAAACGAAGGATGTAGGTAATAAAGATTGTGTTGGTCTAAGTTATCTCAAAATACTAGAAAGAAAAACAACATTGTGAAGAATTAAACGATCAGAATGGTAACACTGCTCAACCGAGGCGAAAGCATATTAAAAGGTAATCCTAAGTGATGAGGTCACTAAAAGTTAAGGTAAGGTTCTAGGGTTTCGACCATACTTAACAGAAGTTCCAGAATCTTCATATTTAAATGAATCAATTAAAAATAAATAAAATGATAAAAGAACAAATCAACAAAGACTACATGATAGCATTCAAAGCTAAGAATACGGTAGCAAAAAACTTACTTTCTGTTGTGAAAGGAGAAATTCAAACTATTGAAAAAAATACTGGCGTTGAAAATATGTCTGATGAGGATGTTCTTAAAATTTTAACTAAAACTGCTAAGTCATTAAATGAAACTATTAAATCTCTATCACCAGTTGATGGTAAAGGTGAAGAATTAGTTCAAGCGTGTTATGAATTAGTAATAGTTCAAGGTTATTTACCAAAACAAATGTCTAAAGAAGAAGTTGTTGCTAAAGTAACTGAACTTGTAAATTCTGGTATCACTCAAATTGGTGCTATTATGAAAGAGTTTGGATCTTTACCAGCTGATAAGAAATTAGTTTCAGAAGCAATTAAAGAAATTGTAAAATAATTACTATATTTGTATAAATATAAAATCTATGAAAAAAATCCTATTTTTAGCTTTAGTTTTAGTAAGTCTAACTTCTTGTGGTCGTAAGTTCAATATGAGAGTTTGTAGTGGTGATGGTATCGCTTATACTGAAACTTGGATTGAGTGTGATTCATTTCAAATGGAATCTGAGTTCGAAGCTGATATTTGGGTAGATGGTCAGAAATTGCATATAATTGGAGACAGAGGTATTAAACCTGAAACCAACTAAAAAAATAAATAAGATAAATGAGTTATTTAAGACACAACGGTATTATTACCGAAAAAGAATATGTTGGTAAGACATTAGAGGAAGCTAAAAAATACGCTGAAGAAGGTGGATTTGAAGTTAGAGTGGTTGAACAAAATGGAATTGCTCTTATGTTAGATATGTCAACAAAGTCAAATAGAATAAACTTTAGAGTTAGAGACGGATATGTAACAGCTGCTTTCGGAGGATAAAAAATTAAAATAAATTAAAATAAATTAGGCAGATATAAAACTTTTATCTATATTTGTATAAAATTAAGAAAAATAACAAAAGGGGAAAATCCTTTTTAATATATAAGAAATAATGAGAACAATTAATACACATAAAAATTTTAGTAAATCGAATAAGTGGTTTAGCAACCAGTTCGGTACTGAAAGTGTATTGCTCTCGAATAAGATGTAAAAATCTATTTTAGAAATAACAATATTCACAAGTCCGAACTTCAAAAAAGTTCGGATTTTTTTGTTTTATATGGAACCTAAGCTAATCAGGTGAAAGTGCTGGACTGAAAATCCAGAGAGCCCGGATCGTTACCGGGAGGTTCCACGGAGTCCTGATAACAGGAGACCCCCACTCCCATATGGCAGCCAGTCCGTTAATCTGGTGAAGTGGGGTATTATGGTGGATGTAGCTCAATTGGTAGAGCGCTGGTTTGTGGTACCAGAGGTAGCGGGATCGTAACCCGTCATTCACCCAAAATATACGTCATACAGACAAGGTGTCGGTCAGATCTCCAAAATCTCGGCGGCGAGATTCGATTTCTCGATGGCGTGCTAAAAGTTAAAAAAACAAAATGAAAACAAAAATTAAATATAAACGATAGGCAGCGGTTCGAGAACGGATCGTTGCCACTTAAAAAAATAACGATCTGGTCTCTTAGCGGCTATAGAAATCATCCAGATCACAAAAAGGATTCATGACGTAATTGGTAGCGTCCCAGACTTTTAATCTGGTAGTCCGAGTTCGAGTCTCGGTGGGTCCACAATATCATCTGTCACATAGTGTTCCATTGTACCGGTCTCTTAAACCGATGGTTGAACCGAGCGTTGGTTCGAATCCAACCAGATGCACTCATAGCATAGAAAATATAGCAACAGACTTATATAATTTTAATATATAAATTATATGGAAAATTGTGAATTTTGTGATACGACTTATTTAGGTAGAACCGCTAAAGTTAATTTGAAAAAACATTTAATTCATTGTATATCTAACCCAAAATCGATTAGGTATAAATGTGAAATATGTAAAAAAGAATTTGAAAAAAGACATTCTTTAAATGGTCATAAAAAAAGTTGCGGTAAAATAATAAATAAAAAGATAAAAGAATTAAAAGAAAAAATACATGAATTAAAAGAAAAAATACATGAATGTAGATACTGTAAATTAACATTTGATAGTGGTGTTCAATTAGGTGGTCATGTAATTAATTGTAAAAGTGATCCATCCTATGAAGAGAAAAGAAAAAATAAATCTACCAAACTATCAAATATTGGTAAAAAAAGAAAACTTTCGATAGAAACAAAAAATAAAATAAGTGAAAGTAGAAAAAAATATTTACAAGAAAATCCGGATAAAGTTCCCTACAAATTAAATCATAGCAGTAAAGAATCATATCCTGAAAAGTATTTTAATGAATTATTTATAAATGAAAATATTAAAGTAGAAAGATATTATTATATAGGATTGTATGAGCTAGACTTTTGTATAGTTGATAAAAAGATAGATATAGAAATAGATGGCGAGCAACACTATGTTGATGAAAGAATTGAAAAAAGTGATATAAATAGAAATAAATTTCTTGAGAAGTTAGGATGGACTATAATAAGAATTAGATGGAGAGATTATCAAAGACTATCAAGTGATGATAAGAGAAATTATATAGTAGAATTAAAAAGAAAATTAGTCGAGTAGCGAAATGGTAAACACACTCAATAGTAAACGGGAGTGGATAATCCAAAAAAGAAAGAATAAAAATATAATATATATAATAAGATTATGAAAACAATTATTAACACATCATCCTCAAGTTCGTCAAGTCGCTCGTCAAAGATGAGTGAGGTTCGATTGTATTCATAATAGTCAAATAAAAGATATTTTATGAAAACCCTTCGAACTTATGTTTGAAGGGTTTTTTGTTTTAAATGGTTCTATAGTTTAAATGGATAAAACACTCGGCTACGAACCGAGAGACGTGGGGGTTCGAATCCCTCTAGAATCACAATTGGAAGAGTAATTAAGCTGGCGCTTGACCTAGTCTTGAAAACTAGTGGTACCTACGGGTATGGGGATCGATACCTCACTTTTCCGCAACCGGAAGGAGTCCGAATGGACGAGGACACCGCCTTGAAAGCGGCTGGGTCGAAAGGCTTTG
>Ga0114969_10000550_pt1 | contig 32200 bp, 25 predicted proteins | sample M_130807_MF_Meta_FD_87316 | JGI IMG/M metagenome (GOLD analysis project Ga0114969, IMG submission 87316) | Freshwater microbial communities from Lake Montjoie, Canada to study carbon cycling - M_130807_MF_MetaG | ecosystem: Environmental > Aquatic > Freshwater > Lake | place: Lake Montjoie...
CGGGGGGGGTGGGGGAGGGTGGTGCGGCGTGAGGGAATGGGGGGGCGGATCAGTGGAATCAGGGGCCGAATGAGCAGGATCAGGGGGCGAATCGGGGGGCAAATCAGGGGGCGTCTTTAGGTTCATGGAATGAGGATGATTACGATATTGGTAATGAGGAGGAGGAGAATACAGATGATACTTACGCAACAGTCCTTCCCCCTAATGAAAGACAAGGTTTGAAAAATGCCAAAGTGATTGAACTAGAACAGACGGTTAATAAATTAATTGAAAACTATAAAAGGAGTGGTACTATTCCAGATGACGAAGTAAGAATAGCAACACTTGCTGAAATACAGAAAAAATTACAAGCAATAAAACTAGATATTCAGGTCAAAATAAAGGATGCCGCATATAGTGATAAGGCTACTACGCTAGAAGCAATATTACAAAAAATATTAGATAATGAGCATACTTATGTTAGTGGGAGAGATAGAGTTACCTCCGATGATGAAAGATTAGGATATGTAGAATTGAATGCGGATGATGAGTATTCAGACACTCTCAGAGTTGACGGTCAGCACGGCGGTTCAAACCTTAAAACCTCATCCCTAAAAATAGATGATACAATTACCCAGCCAGATAAAAAAAAGGAAGCAATTAAAGTTAAAACCGGCGTTGTTGACGCCTTAATCAAAGCGCTAAAAAATCTTAAATCTAATGCAGCAAATACGAACGGAATTGAAGGTTTAAATGAAATCAAGACATCGGTTACAACGATTAATGTGATTTTAAAAGAATGGGAGAATGAATTGTCCAGTTCTAAGGTCGGGGGCGATGGGCAAGGTCACGGGTCCGATGGGCAAGGTCATGGGTCCGATGATGCCAATGGGCAAGGTCATGGGCAAGGTAACGGGCCCTATATGCAATCTGGTGGCGCCGTTTATACACATTTTACAGATGATATAGGCAAAAATTTTGTCACTATGGATGCAAAAATAAAGCAGATGGCATCAAGTTTTACTACAGATCCCATTCAGATCCGTATGTGGAAATCAATTGAACTGAATTTTAATAAATATACAGAGAAAAAGAAGGCATTGGAGACGGCGGCAAAGGATGATGTTGATGAGACAAAGGGGAATGATATAATTGCATTGGAAGAAGCAGTCAAGACAAAAACAAAAGAACTTGAAGCAGCAAAAAAAACCGCTGCCGCTACTCCTGCTGCTACTCCTGCTGCTGCGCCTGACCCCGCTGCTGTCACTGCTGCCGAAACTGATCTTAAAACAGCAGAAGAAGCGTTAAAAACAGAAAACGACAAATTAGCCAATCCTTCTGCGCCGGATGCTAGTGCGACAAAGGGTGACGAAATCCAAATAAAGCGAATCAAACTCGCCATCGCCGAATTAAGGACTGCCGGCGAGACGCTTGTAAAAAGCATTGACGTGTTAATTCGCACGTTAGGCGGCACGGTGGAAAAACCGAAGGAGAATTTGGCCAAGTTATTAGCGGATAAACGTAATAAAGGCGTGCAACCAACGGCGGCGAAACCGGCTGCCTCACCAAACTTGATGCAACAGTTAGCAGCGTTAAAACAGGAGGTAGAAGACTTACGGAACCAATTAGGCAAAACCGACAAAATCGGCGATAACGAGTCGGCCATTCGGGCGATTATGATGGGGCAAGATGCCATTGCACACAAAATCAAATTTTTGGTGGATATTCCCAAATGGCAGCAGTTTAAGGTCATTGAGGAAGGGGTTAATACAACGGAAGAGCAAGTTCTCGGAAAAATATTAGATTCCTTAAAAACCGAGATAGATGACTTGATGAAAGAAGTTAAAAGTACAGAGACAGAGCGGGCTGCGTTACAAGCGGAATTGAAGACGAAACTTGAGGAAATAATAAATGCTGCTGAAAAACCGGATAAGGACGGGAAAAGGATAATTCAGAGTTTAACGCTGAACGATGTAATCAAAAAAAATAATGCAATTATAGTGATACTTCAATCACTTCTTGACAAGTTGATTAACATTAAAACAAAAAGAGACACCTTAATTAACAAAGTGTTTAAGAAGACGAATGAGAGTAGTAGTGCTAGTAGTAGTGGTGCTAAGGTTGGCGGAGGCGGGAAGTGTCAAGTGGGGGGGGAGGGGTGTAATGAGTTTAAGATAAAGGTTAAGGATATCAAAGACCCGGTGACAGCGTATGGGAAATTTAATACAGCGGATGCGCAGGGTACGGTGTTTAATAAGATAGATATTACAATACTAACTAATTCACCAGAAACACGAATGGAAGAAGAAACACTAATAGAAATGTATATATCTGAAAAATCTGAAAATATTGTTAGTAACTTCATTCCTAGAAATAGAAGAATATCCAAAGAGGGATTTAAATCTATGATTTCCGAAATTATTAAACAAAAACAATTAGTGGCGTTTAAAAATAAGGCAGATTGTGATACGTATTTAAATGAGGTCTCCTCTGGCAAAATGACTGGTACTGCCCTTGTCTCTAACCCACGCAACAACCCCATTCGCAAAAAACAGATATCTGTCTCTGCCTTTGGCCTTACCTCTGCCTCTGCCTCTAACCAATCCATTACCCCTGACCTTAATGCTGCTCCTGATTCTGTCCTTAATGCTAATGCTGATCCTGCCCTTAATGCTGCCCCTAAACTTCCCCCTCCCTCTGCCTCTAACCCTCCCCCTGGCTCTGCCTCTGACCCTACCCTTACCTCTGTCACTACCTCTAACCAATCCCAATCCCCTCCCATTGACCCTGGCCACCCGATCACGGGCGATACCTATAAACCATTAACAGTAAATGTAAATAACATAGATGGTGCTATTTTAGAAGTTGAGACTAAAAAAAAGGCAATAGAAGCAGAAAATGTTTTAATACAAGCCCAGTTGGATAAAGCAAGTAGCGGCAACAGCAGCACTTCAGGCAACAGCAGCAGCAATCCGGCGGCAAAGAGCGGCACCAATCCAGGCGGCGGCGGCAGTTCTTGCACTCGCACTAAACAACGACGACGCGGTGATAAAAAATCAACGAGAAGGAAGAGAAAAATATATAGGGGCGGGGTGTTGTCTGAGGCGGAGGAAATACAATTGACGAACATTACAAACCAGTTGGCAGCAGCAGCAGCAGCAAATAAAATTCTTCCTATTCAAACGATGCTTGAGACGGAAAAGAAAGCACTTGAAGAGAAAAAAGCAATACCTGGTATAGGTGAGGCTGCGCTTAAATTTGTACCTTTTTCTGGAGTTGCAAAAAATGCAGCTGATTTACTAAAGGCAGCAAAAGAAGAAGTAAACGAAATAGACGAAGGACCAAAAAATACCGAAGAAACAGACACACCCGTAGTAGTAGACCAAAACGCAGAAGGAGTAGACCCAAACGCACAAGTAACAGACCCAAACGCACAAGTAACAGACCCAAACGCACAAGTAACAGACCCAAACGCACAAGTAACAGACCAAACCGAAGGAGCAAACGTAGTAGCAGCATCCGACGTAAATAAAAACCAAACCCCAGAAGAAATCGCCGCAACTGAAGCAGCTAAAGTAGCAGAAAAACAAATAGCAGATGCAGAAAATACAGCAAAAGCAGAAGAAAAATTTAACAAATTATTAAATGACTCAAATACCGTAATAGTAGGCCCACAACCCTCAGACGAAAAAGGAGCATCAGGCACAGGCGACGGTCCAGACGCAAACGTAGTAGAAGGTTCAACATCTCCCACAGGAGAGGAAAATAAAGATAAAGAAGATAATTTACCACTAATTCTTGAAAAACTTAAAAAGATTGGGATAGCTGAGGATGAAGGTACACTTAAAACGGCTCTAGGAGTCAATTTAGCAAACAAAACATATAAAGAATTTAATGATTTTATACAAACTAAGGATAAGGAGACAGATTTACAAAAAATTTTTGAAGAATTTAATAAAGGAGCAAGTGAAGAAGGAGAAGCAGCACCAGGAGAAGGAGAAGCAGTAACAAATGAAGGAGAAGCAGCACCAGGAAAAGAAGAAAACCCAGACGAAGTAGTTCCAGTCCCAGAAGAAGAAAACACATACGAAGAAGAAGAAAAAACAGGCGAAGTAGTTCCAGGCACAGGCGAAGAAGAAGCAGAAGAAGGCACAGGCAAAGGAGGTTCCAAAAAGCGCCGTAAGACAAAGCGCAAAAGTGCCAAGCGAAGCAGTGCCAAGCATAGCAGTGCCAAGCGAAGCGGGTCCAAGCGAAGCAGGTCCAAGCGAAGCAGGTCCAAGCGCAGCACTACTAACAGTGCCAAGCATAGCAGTGCCAAGCATAGCAGTGCCAAGCGCAGCACTACTAACAGTGCCAAGCGCAGCACTACTAACAGTGCCAAGCGCAGCAGGTCCAAGACCAAAAAGGCATAAAAGTATTAAAAAAACATTTACATCACGTTCTCTCTAGATTATACTATTACTAAATAGTATAATTTAATAAAAACACGGAATTCTTTAATTATTCCTAAATATAACATATTTTTTTGTTCTCTTTACAACATCGTTTATTTTTATATCAATATCGGTTGATATAAATGTATATCCTTGTTTTCTTAGAATACCACGTACAACATTTAAATAGGGTCTTTTGCATTCAAAATTCGGTTTGAACGATGATATTTCAGAACATGCAAAACATTTTTGGATCTCCTCTTTCATACTTAGAATCGTCATTTGTTTTTCTGTATCCTCATCTAATTCCGATAATAAGAAAGAATGATTTGCATCTAATTTTAAAATATCAATAATTTTTTTACATATTTCTTCCCGTTCTATTTTATATTTATTGCAAAGTTTTACTCGCATATCTTATATAGATTGAGAGAAAAATCTTTAATTATTTATAATATTTATTTATAATAATTATATTTAAAAATAATTAAATAATTCCGTGAAATTATTATATTTAGTAATAGTATACTTTAGTAATAGTATACTATGAATTGCAATAAAAACTCATTAGCCGATGGAATGCCTAAAACCATGTCATTAACGATTAATGAATTAAATATAAAATTGAATTTAAATAATATAAGAACTAAATCACAAATAGATATAATGGATTACACAAAGAAAACGCAGAAAGAGTTAAAAGAACTCTGTAAGGAGCAAAAAATTAAAGGTTATAGTAATAAAAACAAAGAGGAACTAATAAAATTATTACAAAATGAGTCTTCGGTCTCAACGATTGTAATGCCTCCTGCGGAATATTCACCAACTACAAATGTAATATCATTGTTTTCAGGCATGGGTGGAATGGATGTAGGATTTTCAGAACAAGTTATAGTTCATTCCGAAAGCATCTTATCAAGCGAATTTATTGATTCTGCGTACACTATAAATGGTTTTGTAAATTTAAAACGCTTACCATTTAAAGTTGTCTTTCAAAATGATATTCTTCCTGCCGCCAAAAAAGTTGCAGAACTGAATAAGTGGAATCATAATTATACATTAAAAGATATAAGAGATTTATTAATAGAAAAAGACTATGTATTTCCGCAGGCGGATGTCATTACTGGCGGATTTCCGTGTCAAGATTTCAGTCATGCTGGAAAACGAAAAGGGTTTGACTCCACTAGAGGTACCTTATATCAATCCTATGTTGAAGTAGTCAAGCGAGTTAAACCGATTCTATTCATTGCCGAAAATGTAAATGGTCTTTTAACAATGGCAGGAAATCCAATACAAAAAATTATGGACGATTTTGCGGCGGTAGGCTATGAAGTAAAATATCAATTGCTTAAATGTGAAGATTTTGGAATTCCGCAAACAAGGCATCGGGTTATCATAATGGGGATACGTTTGGATTGTCGCACGAAACTTACCGATGACTGGAATATCATTACTGAAAATAAAAAGAAATGTGCAATTAAACATTATTTTACACATCTGGAAGAACCTGATAAATCAACGGACCTGGCCCAACAATCTTATTCAAAAGCAGCAAAATTGGATAAGGGTCAAGGACAATCTGAAATTAAACTGGATGGATTTTGTCCTACGATGCGTGCAGAACATCACGGCAATATTGAATTTCGCCGTATAAATGGAGGAAAAAATAATGAAGGAGATTTACCAGAACGTCGGCTTTCAGTTCGTGAAGCCGCTTTAATTCAAACTTTTCCCCCAAAGTGTATTTTAACCGAAGGTAAATCATCCAGTATGGCGTATAAACCCATTGGAAATGCAGTGCCGCCATTATTAGGTTATATAATTGCACGGAAAGTTCAACAGATTTTAGATCTCTGTCGGGCGGACTGATTCACGTAATTTAATTAAATCCTCCATCGTTTCTATGTTTTGTATTGCTTCATATAATATGCTTTTGGTAAGATCATCTTGCCACGCACAACTTACTTTATTAGGTAGTGAACGATTAACCGCACATTTGGCGTAATGTTCAATCCAACCATCTTTTTTTTGTTCCGAATAAATTATACCCTCCATATGAGACGATGGTGATAATTTATCAAATGTTAATTTCGGTCGTGGTGATCTATCTTGAAACAAATCATGGTCCGTTTTGCGCATTGCCGTATAATATTGCCCGCACCTAATTTCATAATGTCCGTCAACAATCTTAGGTCTACGGCAATAAATCAATGGCTGATTTATATCTAAACCAAGTAGGGTTGAACCAAATGTACTGTCACTTTTTGAACTTTTTAGTTCTAGTTTTTTTTTGGGCACTTCAATCGTTTTTTCGTTCTTTGAAAACGTGCAATTAATATCGGGGATTTTGGCAACCATCGTAATCGTGCCAAGGATTGGATAATGTTGTTTTACGCATATCCAAGCTTCTTGTGCACATTCACACGCTAATTTTGAAAAATCCGTATCCAGATTTGATTCACCGTCCGTCCATTTACATTGTTGAAGGTCTTTTTGTTTTTCATTTAATATAGACGTAGTTAATCCGGCGAGTTCTAACAAGAGTTGACCATTATTTTTCAAAAGATATTCAATATCCTCGTCAAATATTTCGCTTGATGTCGCCATTTTGAATATAGTGTAGGGTTACTGGTTACTATAAATAGTTTTATTTTATTACTTTTCAATTTTATGTTATAAGGTTTAAAAAATATAAACAGCGTTACATGTCCTTCTTATCAATCGTCACGCATTTGGATATCTTCCGAATGATTTTGCTTTCGCTTTCGGCAAACTCGCCTTTCCCGCCCATCGCTTGATTCATAATGCGGAGGTAGACATCGTTTAACGGATGTTCTAGTTTCATGCATTGCGGATGTGCATTACGCCAAGGAATCATCAAATCGCCATTCTTCTTGGTAATGTATTTAATGGCCTTCCGGAGATTGTCATACGTGTCGGTTTCCTTTTCCCAGACATCGTTATCACGGACGTACATGGTTTCCCGCTTTAAATCGCTACAATGAATCGGACGTTTATAGATATCCATTTCACTGAGTTTCCGAATCATCTGCCGTGAAATGCCCTCTACGTAACCGAGTTCGCCGAGTTCTTCCAAATCCGAGAAATCCAGCGTCATAGAATTCACAAAGTCCATAATATTCATTGCATCTTTGCATTTTTCGTTCAAAAACACTTGCATGTTGAAAGTCTTGTTGTTGTTATTGTTGTAGGAATTATTAACGCCGCCGCCACCACTCGTGTTTTTACACACTTCTAGCATTTGCTTATGTAGTTCCGTGTTGCTTTTAACCAATTCCATGATTATATTTTTAAAGTCCACGTGTTCATTTATTAATAACTCTATTTTTTCTTCAGTATTGTTGTGTATATTATTATCTTTATTGGTAGTAGTATTACACTTGTTTTTATGTTTCCATAGTCCACTATACGATTTAAATTCTTTATTACATAGAATACATTTATTATAGTGGGGTTCTTTTTTCAAGTTTTTATTTCCCAAATTAGTTCCATGTATTGCCACATAGTGTTTTTGTGTATCCGTATGTCTTTTCCACTCACTTTTCTTGCTACAATAAAAATGGCAATTATTGCAACTGAATTCTTGGGCGTTTTTGGCGTTTTTGGCGTTTTCCATTTTATATATATATGGAAATATAAAAAAACGCCTAAATACTTTTTTATAAAAATACTATTTTCATAAAAAAATTAGCATCACCACTTTTTTCATCCGAAAAACAAAAACAGACCATGATGGTCACAATTCACTTTTTCAGTTTTTTTCGCTATATTAAGTGGCGCTTTTGCAAAATGGACATTTATAAATGTCCAAAACCGAAAAACCTTCGCCAAACCCAGAAAGTTGTTTTTTTACTAAAACTATTGTATTGAAAAAAGAAATTAATGCAACCTATAAAAAAAGTTAAGGGTGCGGGTTTAACTCTTCAAGGGTGTAAATCGTTTTGGTTCAGAATAAAACTTATAATTTTTATAATGTTCATATAAATCACTACTTATTTTGTCTTTGAATGTTTCGTATTCTAAAATAGTACTGCCACATTGTATGCATGCCGTAATATTTTGTTTTTCTGTAATATAGAGATTCAAATAGTGTATTTGAATATCCCAGCATTCATCGCCTTTCCAACCTTGCTCTTCATTTGTTTTAGTATTAATATGCAATAAAGGTTCATCATTTCTATCATAAAATCCACAATACTCACTCATTCCTATTAATCTACCACCAAATGCTTTAGATGTCATAAACCACAATATATCCCCTGGTTTTATTTTAGTTACAATTGTCTTCATACATCCATTTTTTCCTCGTTTTACTCCCCAAAATGGATATATACTATTACGAAAATTATCACCATTATTTACTCTAAAAATCCAGTGTTTCATTTTCTTTTTTGTGGTTGATAATATGAATAACTTATTAAACAAATCAAATTTATATGTTATAGACTGATGACTTTATTACTAACTGAAAACTTTAAAATTCAAATCAATTTTGTTTATACAATTCAACTACTTTTGTATAGTTATATATAAAGAGGAGAACGATGGTCTGCTCGGTCAGTTGCTCTATTTCGCTCGTCTTTATTGTGGGGATGATTTATTTTTATAATGCAACTGGTAAAAACGAAACGGTTCGGCAGTATAGAACGACTTTAAATGCACATCAGCAAGCGACCTATGACAAAATTGCCAAAGAGCGTTTAACCATAAGTATTCAAGGGTATATGCTGGGTTTAGTATTATCTCTCTTTGTTATTTATTACACTTACCAAAAGAAAGGATTTAGACCTTCGTCCTTGGTTTGTTTGGTGTTAGCGACGAGTTTCATTACAAATTATTTTTACTACATGTTGACGCCGAAAAGCGATTGGATGTTGAATCACGTAGAAAGCCAAGAACAAACGCAAGCGTGGTTAAAAATGTATAAAACAATGCAATACTATTACCATGCTGGATTGGCCTTAGGTATTGTGGGGATATGTATTTTTGCATATGCCTTTAGATGTTAGACTGCAGAGCAACCGACCCGGCGGAACAGTTGAAAAAAAATTAATAGTATATACATACTATATATATACGATTACAATGGGACTTTTTGATTTTTTTGATTATACCCCGAAAAGTTTTTTTAAAAAGGTAGAAGAGAATCTAATCCCAATGGACCCGAAAGAGATTTTAAATATGAAAGCCACGAAGGTAAATGAGAAGTTTGATGAAAAATACAAAGACAATGAAGACTACAAACAATTGCCGGAAGAACAACGTAATGCCATTTTTTTATTACGCGTGTTGAAAAAAGGACTGAGTCAAGACGATAAGAATAGAGCATTGTCTCTTTGCGCCAAAAATGAGATGGCCGCCCTGACTGCCATTGCAATCGCCGAACAACCAAAGGACCCCTATAGCAAATACGATATGAATAATAAACGCTCAAAAACCCCGTCTATAAAACCGGGACCAAGCCTGGAACAAAGAGAACGCACCAAATCAGTGAAACAGGCGCCAACCGCAGCAGCAGCAGCACCCGCACCAGCAGCACCCGCACCACCAGCACCCGCACCAGCAGCACCCGCAGCAGCAGCAAATAATAATGATAATGATAATGCACCGGAACAACTACAAGAAGGCGGCCGAAAACACACCCACCGAAAAACACGGCACGGACGTAATAAAAAAAGGAAGCCGGGGTTAAAAAAAACCCAACGCCACCACCACCACCCTCATGCCTTGCATTGAATCGCTAAGGTCATAACCAATATATATAAACGATTTAAACCTAGGTTCGTATTATTTATAGTATACTAAAAATAATAAAATGAATACAGGCACAAGCACAGCAGGCACAAGCACAAGCACAGCAGGCACAAGCACAAGCATATGGACCACTTTAAAAAATGAAATAAAAACCATCTCAACCGAGCATCCGGTGTTTATATATGTATGCATTGGCGGGGCGTCACACCTTGCCCCGGAAACAAAACTCCCACCTCAAGAGTATCAGCAATTTCCGCCTTTTTTACAAGCCATCTGCAACACGTATCCCAACGTCCATTTTGTATTACTCTTAATAGACCCACTACAAGAATGCCCGCCACGCGTAGCCCGTGATTATTCGCTGCAAGAAATGCCCGAAAGCGACCAAACGTTTTATAAAAACCAAGATGGCACCCTGCGTGCATTTGTTTTAAAAAATACCGTTTACACGGAGATAGAAAAAGAACGGTTTTGTCTAGAAAACGCCGTAAATATCACGACGGAATTAAACGATTTAACCGACTTTGCGCGGAAGAATGACCTAACGTTCTTGTATGATACATTTACGGGACGTCCAGTGTCTATTTTAGCGGAGAACGATGACATAGAGAATAAAAACCATTTACACCAAATTGTCTATGGGATTGGCGGACGCGACGACCATGGGTGTCAAACGGATTTAACGGACCCGCACGCGTATTACCCGTATCGTTTAGAAAAAACCCCCGCGATGATACGCCCGGTGATAAAATTATACAATTATTACAACTATATCGTAAATAATACGTATAAAGATATAGAAAAAGAGTTAATGACCTATCCATGTGAAATGCACGTGTGGGCCGAACTACAAAAAAATAAAATTGTTGAAACGACGGTTGCCCGGTTTAAGAACACATACTTATCCATTTTACGCAAGTTGTATCGAGCACTACATGACGAATCAGATGCCTATGACCCGAATTTTAACAGTTTACCGTTGGTTTATAAAGGGTTGTTTTATGAACTCTACCATCAAAAGGACTATGTGCTATTAAATGAACTTTTTTCAAATTATTTGGCAAGTGAATTAGAGATTCTCATTCATTTAAAAAAGGTGGAAATGACCGGCGAACAACTGTTACACCTGATTATTGACGCCGATGACCCTTATCAATGGTATGATAATTTAAATAATATAATGAATGTGATTAACGTCGTCTAATGCACTGCACGATTCATCTCTACGCTCATTGTAGGTTGGGGTGGGGGGGGGCAAGACACCCAGCAGGCATGAGGGTTTTGATTACGAACCGTGTGTGTGTTTTCTAGTTTTACTGTGTTTCACCTTTTTCTTACGAACACTTTTTTGTGGCTTATTAAACTTATTTTTAATGCGTTGAAATAGATTTTTTTTATTATTCTTACCAAAAGAAAAGAGTGACATTTTTTCATACTTTTTCTCTTGTTTTATTTTATCTAATTCGGATTGTCTTCGTTCATGCAATTGTTCTTCAAATAGTTTATTACGCATCTCCGTGAGTCGGGTTTGTTCCTTACGATAACTTTTAATTGACTTTCTTTTTTTAATTGCATTTTCTTTTATTTCATTTGTAGTTGTAGGTGTCAATGAACTCATGCTAACGGATGTATTCTATATTATGCTTACATAATATAAAAAAAAGATGAAATAGAAATAGAAATAGAAATAGAAATAGAGATAGAAATAGAAATAGAGACTAGCTAAATTAAATAAGAATTTCTAAATCACTTACATTCCAATATTCAACGCCACCATTCGGGATGGGACGTTTAATAATAAATGGAATTTTCTTTTGCTCTAATTCAATCATTGCAATGAAATACCCATCAATCACATTTAATGGCACTTTCACAAACGCTTTTGCGCCTGAATCTAATTGTTTTGCCCGTTGCCCTAGAATACGCGTCATTTCATACTTGGTTAAAATCGGCGTGGTTTTATGCAACGGGTCAACAATAATACCACGTCCGTCACGCACCACCCGCGTCATCGCCTTAACTTCTTCGTAATTATGTGATTTTGATTCTGCATGATTTTCCAAAATATAATTTTCTCGCAATTCACTATCAAATTTTTGTAAATACAATTCATTGTCATCGTATGCTGCATTATCACTGTCATTCTCGTGGTCGTCCTCATCTTCAATGGTTATCGGTGCTGTTTTTTTGGTGGTTTTTAACATTTCAATACCACCAAGCGTGTTGATTTTTGTTTTTTTGGATTTTGTGGTATTGGTTTTTTTGCCTACGTTTGTTTTAGATTTCCCTTTTGAAAATTCATCCTCCCCTTCCCCTTCCCCTTCCGGTTCTGCATCGCTGGCCTCGGGTTCTACCTCGCTGACCTCGGCGTCTTCTTCTTCTTCTTCGACCTCGCTGGCATCCTCGGCCTCGCTTGCATCCTCCTCTCCCTCTCCCTCTCCCTCTCCCTCGCTGGCGGCATCCTCACCCTCACTCTCTCCTTCGGGGTCACTTTCTTCTGGTTCTGCCTCGCTTGCTGCATTCTCACTCTCTTCTATCGCTTTCGTGGCAGCATCAACCTGAATTTTAACTGGTGGTGGTGGTGGTGCTTTTCCAATCGTTTGCTGTGTGGTTTTATTTTTCATTGCCGATTTAATCATCTTTGGTGTTTATGTATATACAATAAAAAAATTTTATATCTTTTTCAATTTTATTATATAATATATAATACCATAATACATAATACATAATACACTTAATGGTGGTCGGTTTTCCAAGTTGTATTACAATGAACACATACATAAACATATTTCATATTAATATCATCATAGCGAATATACATTACTTCGCGATTTGTCTTTGTCCCACTTTCATTTTCGGCTAAACTAGACTTTTTCTGCGCTTCGGCATCGTCTTCGGCATCGTCTTCGGCGTCGTCTGCTTGCGCTTGTGCGTCGGCTACTTGCAACTCAATTGCTTTTAGCGTTTTTTCGGATTCTTTGGCACTTGCCATTGCATCCGCTGCACTGTCAACGTATTTTTTCAATGATTTTGCCGTTGCCGTTGCAGTGGCAGTGGCGGTTTTCTTACTCGTGCCACCGCCTCCGCTCATTGCGTTGCTAACACACTCTTGATTCGGGCATTTAATGCTGTTAATCCGCGGTAACGTCGGATCGTATTTGGTATATTCATTCACTATATGTGTGTATTTTTGTTCGCTGCGTTTCAACTGAATGTCCGATACGCAAATCGTTTCTTCGCCAAGGGATGCATCCTCATTTCCACAATTGCGGCAATAATAAATCAAGGTATTGCTAATGATACCTTCAACATCACTAATTTTTAAATAATACATGTTGTGGCATTGCGAACAAAACTTCATCTTTGAAATGTCTATGTAATATATAGTAACATCTTTTATTTTTAATTCAATTTTATATTTATATGTTAGAGGTGAGGTTATAGGTTAACCGTAGAATTAAAATTAAAATACCATATTAAATACCATATTAAATACCATATTAAATACCATATTAAATACCATATTAAATACCATATTAAATACCATATTAAATACTATAATGAACAACACTACTATGGTAGAGTGAATATTGTTTATTCTCTTTTTTACGTGTAACCCGGTTATGAGCGAGAGATGATTTAAGCGTTAATTTTTTAAATGTTTCATTTAAATTAAATACATCCTTGGGTTTTTTCCTCCACTCAGTGTCAGTAGAATTAATCCACACCCCATGATTAAATGTATTTTCAAGAAACACCTCTGGTAAATAAAAAGCATTACGACGAATACCGTGCCAACCACGAATAAAAGGATTCATTTTATCTTTGTAGAGATAGGTTATCGTATAATGCGTTAATGGCGTGTTGAGTGCTTGTCCGCCAGTTAAACGACTCGTCGTTCCCCCCAAGTAAATCACTTTTTCTTTTAACTTTGTTTCAATCTCTTTAGTCCAATACTGTTTCTTATTAAACCATTCACCCAAACATTCATGTGCAACCATATCTTTTGAAAAAACCGTAATAAACATTCCATCTGGCATTTTTTTAGTGGGGTAGGGTTGTTCTCTCACTAAAAAACTTAAATACCCCACTGCTTTAAGTCCACTACTTCGGTCACGACCAACCCATTGTAAAAACCAATCCGTTGGGATAGAATGATAGACTACCTTGAATGTTTTTACATCATCAACCACATTTATAGGCGGAGAAACGCTTAATTCTCTGAACATAAGCGCATGGGCGGCTTTATTTTCCAAATCCATTGCTTGTTGAAAGGGTATAAAATGTGAAAAATCAGCCGATACGACCGTCATTGTCCCCTTTTCATCTAATTTTGGTATGTTTACCGTTGCATCAAGCGTGCTGACATTAATGCCTTCATACATAATTGTATCGTCGCTAAAGAGTGTTTTCATTGATTGCCACGGAACATAATATTCGTGAAAATAGAGTTGGGAATGAAAGTCTATCGTTGGTATGCTAGTTGCCGGATAATAGAAAATAACAACTTTTTTAATTTTATGGGTTGGTCTAAAGCGTAAGGTATGAGAGATTATAGACCCGGTAAATTCGGTGCCAGCGTGAGGTAATACATATCCGTGTAAGTCGGGTAATTTTATTATATTTTTAAATTTTAAATCTTTGGAATTAAACCACATATATATATATATATATATACATACCTATATTTATATATTAAGGACACTATATTAAAGCTATTGCACGTAGTTATAGTAAGACAAGACAAGACCGACCCTACCAAATGACCATCGTGGAAGACTATTTAAAATTAACGGCAGACTACAAAACCGAGTATGGAGAGAAAACCATCTTATTAATGGAAGTTGGCAGTTTTTACGAGGTGTATGCGCTTATAAATCCAGATGGTACTTATACGGGCAGTCATATTGAAGATTTTGCCAAAATGAATGATATGGTAATTGCCAAGAAAAACATTTGTGTTGGAAAACTTCCGGTGGCAATGGCCGGTTTTGGCACTGCTTATTCGGATAAATACATCCAGCGATTGCAAGAGCACGGGTATACCATCGTTTTTTATAACCAAGACATTAACGGCAAAAACACCACCCGGAGTTTGGCCGAAATCATTTCGCCAGGCACTTTTTTCCCCATTGAAACAGAACAGTTATCTAATAACGTGATGTGTATTTGGTTACATAAAGCAAAGGCCGCGCGGAAAATGCCAACCCAGGTGACGATAGGCATTGCAAACATTGATATTTTCACAGGGAAAACCGCCTTATTTCAATTTACGGCAAATTACAATCACACTCCGTCCACGTATGATGAACTAGAACGTTATATTTCGGCGTATAGACCGAGCGAATGCATTTTTATTGCAAATTTACCGGAACGTTTAATAAACGAGATTGTTAGTTTTGTTGGGTTGGAGAATGCAAAAATTCATAAGATGGATACCTCGGATAAGATGGATACCCTGGATACCTCGTATACCTCAAATGCAACCACAACCACCCACGAAGCATTAAAAAAGGTTGAAAAACAAATATACCAGGTAGAAATTTTGAAACGGTTTTACCCGCATCTCTCTTCTTTTCATGAAATGTTTCCGACGCACTACATTGCAATTCAAGCCTTTTGCTATTTATTGGACTTTGTGTATCGCCATAGCCCTAATTTGGCAAAAAAATTAGCGGAACCCGTATTTGAAAATTACACAGACCGACTACTCTTATCCAACCATACCTTGAATCAATTAAATATAATAGATGATACCCGACATACCGGCAAATTGCGTTCGGTGAGCAGTTTGTTGAATCATTGCGTCACCACCATGGGAAAACGGCAATTCCTCTATAATCTGCACTACCCCATTACCCACGAACCGACACTACACGCCTCGTATGAAATTACGGCGCATTTAATTGCAAAGGGCGAAGAAAGTCAGCAGGTTCTTCGCGCAAAATTAAGTCCCATAAGTGATCTGGAAAAATTTATGCGCAAGATGGTGACGCAAAAAATGGCGCCGAAAAATCTCTCGGCCTTAGTGGATGATTTAACGACCATCGCGCAACTAAACACCTTCACCCAAGCAGATGCGACGCTGTCGTCTTATCTAGCGTCCCTCACCTTAATTGGGGCAAGTGATTATCCGAAGATTAAAACCTATTGCCAAACCATCCTAACCGATATTTCGCGCGTATTTAATGTGGACGAATGCCGCCACTTAACTGACGTGAGTTCAAATGACTCAACGACCATGATTAATAAAGGCATCTCGCCTTTAATTGATGACTTAGCCAAGAAAAGCATGGATGGAAGAGAGAAGTTGGAAGCCTTATGTCATTATTTTTCCACTCTTGTTCAACAGCATGAAAAAGTCCCTGCAAAAAAAATGCTATCCGCCGCCGCCGCCGCCGCCCCCGCTTACATTAAAATTCATGAACCAGCCAAAAATAACCCGTCGTTAATTGGCACAAGCCGACGCATGGGGTTATTAAAAACGGCCATCGCCAAAGAGACGACCTCCCCTACGGTTAATCTCTCTTATTATTCCACCTACAGTAATACAACCGAAACGTTTCCCTTAACGCTTGCCGAGATTGAATACACCACGGGCAGTGGCAGTAAAACCGATATGGTCGTCACCAGTAAAGAAATACGGAAAATAATTAGCGATGCAGCGGAATCACGTATGAAATTAATGCACGAAACGCAACTCTTGTTTTATACCTATATTGCCGAGTTCGCCAAATTTGAAAACGAATTACAGAAAATTATTCATTTTACGACGGAGATGGATATACTGCAATGCAAGTATTCTATTGCAACCAAATACAATTATTGTAAACCGGAACTACAACCTGCACCCGCACCTGCACCGAACTCTTTTTTATCTTTCACGGGCATCCGCCACCCTTTAATTGAGCATTTACAAACCAATGAATTATACGTGACCAACGACCTGACTTTGGGTCTGGATATCAATGGGATTTTGCTGTATGGCAGCAATGCCGTGGGGAAAACCAGTTTTATTAAATCCGTCGGGATTGCCGTGATTATGGCGCAAGCCGGACTCTATGTGCCATCGGAAACATTTGTCTATAAACCCTATCAATCCATTTTCACGCGAATTTTAGGCAATGATAATTTGTTTAAAGGCTTGTCCACCTTTGCCGTGGAAATGACCGAACTCCGAACGATTTTAACCATGGCGAATGAAAGTAGTTTAGTGCTGGGGGATGAATTGTGTTCAGGGACCGAAAGCGACTCGGCTTTAAGTATTTTCACGGCGGGTTTGGAAATATTACATAAAAGAGAAAGCACCTTTTTGTTTGCCACGCATTTTCACGAACTTGTGCATTATGAGGAAATTACTGCACTGGCTAAATTAAAAATGATGCACATGGCCGTGCACTATAACAAAGAATTAAATACCTTAGTGTATGACCGAAAGTTGCGTGATGGACCGGGTGAAAGTATGTATGGGTTAGAAGTGTGTAAATCGCTTAACTTGCCGGAAGAATTCTTGGAACGAGCACACGACATCCGGATGAAGTACAACCCCCATAGTAAAAATATGCTAGCACTTACGCCGACGCATTTTAATGCAAAAAAAATTGTGTCGCAATGTGAACTATGCAATAAACACACTGCAAGCGAAGTGCACCATTTACAACATCAGAAAAATGCAAGTCCCGAGAACAATTATATTTTGAATAAAGCTAAACAAAGTTTTCATAAAAATCATGTAGCAAACCTGATAAACATTTGCGAACAGTGTCACCGGGATATTCATAAAACCAATCAAGAGCACAAGGTTGTAAAAACGACGAGTGGTTATAAAATAATGCCTTTATAAAAAAACTTCTCTCTTTATAATAGATTAGACCGTAGAAATGAAATTAGCATTCTCATCATTTAGATTAAAAGGATTAAATACATTAAAGGGATTAAATACATTAAAGGGATTAAATACATTAAAGGGATTAAATACATTAAAGGGATTAAATACATTAAATAGAAGATTAAACAAGTTCACAGTAATTAAACAGGCAGGGAAAGAAGTATACCTCGTCTTGATCGTTTTATGTATTGTCGTTATCGTCTATCTGCTCTATCGTATACTGCATCGTAGACTATATCCTAAACGATTAAAAATGCAGTATAAAGAAGGGTATACTACAACCTCAACCTCAACCACCGGTTCAGCCGTAGCATCAACCTCAACCTCAACTATCGGTTCAGCGTTAGACTCACTATTAACACCCACACCCAATCCATCCTACAGAGGATTTAAAGGCGAAATGCATGACAGTGTAATAAATGCGTCCGACGCTGCAACAAGTTCGGTAGAAGAGGTCGTTGATTTTGGGATGGACCAGGTATCTGCAGTGGATAATCAAGTTGGCGGAGCGTTAGATGATATTTTGGATTTTATTACGGAAAAAAAAGAAATACCACCTCAATGGCGCGATTTTTATGGCGATGGGGAAATGCAAGAACCCGACGTGTACAGAGCCTTACCGGATACCACGCTTATTATAAATGACAGTTGTAGCAGCAAAGGGTTTCTAAATAGTGCCTATAAACAAGATATATGTGTTAAATATGGCGGGAACCCCGTAGAGTTAAATAAAAAATGTAAAGGGTTGTCAATCACAAATTGTAACATACCGAGTTGTTGTGTTTTATTGAATGGCAAAAAATGCCGTGCAGGCAATTTTAATGGACCGACCTTTTTACAAGAAGGAGGGAAAGACCTAGATTTTGATTTTTACTACTATAAAAATAAATGCTATGGTAAATGCGACCTGAGTTTAAACCGTTTAGATAAATGCAGCAAATACCAACATAACAGTGTGGGCATTTCTAAAGAGTGTATGCAGCAAATGTTTAATAATTATGGATGTTCTAATCCAAGTCCGGAGTATTTCATTAATGCTGACATGGTTAAAAAGTATAGTTTATCTTCTAAAAGTTATATGGAAAATTATATAAAAGATGAAATAAAAGAGATACTAGAAAATAAGTATAATTTAGATATGCTTATAAAATGCAAAGGACAACCCTATGTGATTGAAAAGTACAAAGAGTTTAATACACAATTACTCCCAGCGACAACCGATGAAGAAATTATCACGAAATTACGCACCGAAGGTGATATAGATTTTGAAGAAATTTTTAAGTATAATGTGGGGTAAGGAAGGGTTGGCGCTTGGTTTATCATCAGTGAGGTGTTCCTTTTCATTTATAAGAGAGATAATGAATTCTTACTATAGTATAAATTCTTAGTATAGTATAAATAATAGAGTATGAAATTTAATCGTATGAAATTTAATCGTATAAAATTTAATCGTATAAAATTTAATCGTATGAAATTTAATAGTATAAAATTTAATACAAATGATACTACAGTAATTGTTATTATATTAATCGTATTATTGATAGGTTTAGGCATCTACTGGTATTATAAACACACTACTATTTTAGAAGGCATCATTTCACCTCCCGCTGCATCACCGCCGGAAAACACTTTGGGACGACTAACCAATTCATTAAATTCATTTATGGCCGATCTTAAAGCGGAAACCGGACAATCAGGTACCTCTTTTGATGCAACCAGCACTGCCGATATCGTTGGTCTTATGGATAAACTAAAAAAAGTAACAGGTCTGACCCAACAAACCGATAGCATCTATGATGCAGAGCGCCCGTATGCCATTCCCGCCGACGATGATCCCGCAAATTTAATAAACCGAATGTCAACCAGTTATCCGGGAGAAACATTTTTAACAGAAGACCGAAATCGCTTTAGTGATAGTTTTTGTGAAACCTATGGTCCGGGTTCAGGGTCCGATTTAAACGTAGAATGCAATAAATTAACGGCCGAGAATTGCAATCAAACCAAGTGTTGTATTTTTTTAAATGGTCAAAAATGTGTTGCAGGTAATCAAGCGGGTCCCTCGGTTACGGTTGACGCTAGCACGGGGGAGGACATTGATTACACCTATTATTCGTATAAAAATACGTGTTATGGTAGTTGCGACAATGAAACCTCTACTACATCGGCAAATCCTTGCTCATCCTACACGAACGATTCCACGTCCATTGATAAATCGTGTATAAATAGGTATTGGAAACAAACCGTCTGTGGTGAAGCCGAGAAAAATCCGAATTATATTACAGATAACCTAGTGAAAGAATGGAAAAATCATAGCCGAGCGGCAATAAAGGAAAAAATTCAAGATATTGCAAGCGATGAACGTCACTATGCAAAGTGCTATGGAACGGATGAAACCAAATGGCCGCTGCCGTGTGATGGAACGACCGTGACCAGTTTTGGATTATCTCAACGCTGTATGACTGATTTATTTAAAAAAACCGGCTGCACCTATGATGGCACCGTAAACCAGGCCTTTGTAGAAGAACATAAACTAGAACCAAAATCTGCAATGATTAATATCTTTACGGGTTATTTTAATGGCAAGGATACAGTTTCAAAACAAAAATGTTATGGTCCCGATGAAATGGCGTGGCCGGATGGTTGTGCAAATGTGTCTGATGGCACCCTGCTGAGTAATGTGCCAAAAGAATGTGTTGAAAGCCTTTGGCGAAAAATATACAAGGGGGTTTGCCGGACAGATTTTTTAGACAATCTCTATGATTCTGAAGGCAAATTGATTGAAATAACACCGTTACTTGCAGGGACCGTCGCCGACTTAAAAAACACGAGTGCAGACCAAATAGAGGATATGCTACATAACCCCACAAAAAGAACGCAGTGCTACGGTTCAAATCCAAATAATTGGCCAGGGATAACTAAGGTAACCCCAGACCCCTGTGCAGGAATACCCAAAATTTTTAAACGTAATGCAGCCGGACAACTTGTAAAAACGGCGACCAGCGAGGTGTCGGTGGGGTGTCGACAACGCTTAGCGGACCTCGTATCGTCCACTAATCTGACGGATGCAACCGATGTTGCCAACATGAAAGTAAACTTACGAACTGGTAACCCTCCCACCGGTGAACTAGATACAGTGCTTTCTATGATTCGCCGTTAAATGTTACCAATGTAGAAAGTACTATAGTACCACGTAGAAAGTACTATAGTACCACGTAGAAAGTACTATAGTACCACGTAGAAAGTACTATAGTACCACGTAGAGTGTAAAAAATTGAAATAAATAAATAGAGTTTTGTTTTAATATAAATATAACTCTATACACTATACAAGATGCTTCTCCCCGTGAAATGTTTTAGCTGCGGTAAAGAAATCAGTAGTTACTATCGCACCTATGAACGTGAGGTGCGTAAAAAGAAGTTAGCGTCAGGCGTGAGTGATGTAGTGTATTTAACCAAAGTGAATACAGACAAAACGGCCGAAGGCGAAGTATTAGACAGTTTAATGATTACTAAAATGTGTTGTCGTCGGCATCTATTAACCCACGTTGAAATTGAATAAGTATGTATATATCGTAGTTACCCCTACCCCTTGTATTTTATTCCTTTTTTCCGTTCGGTTACCTACCTGTTCCTTTTTTTATATATAATTTTTATATTCATTATATATAAATGCCCACTAAAGGTAAAGGAAGAAGAACAAAAAAACATTTGCATAGTGCACACCATCGGCGTCACCCGCATAGTGCACACCATCGGCGTCACCCCCATAGTGCACACCATCGCCGCCACCCCCATAGTGCACACCATCGGAAAACCATGAAAAAAACCAGCAAGCACAAGCGTACGCCGACTCACAAGCGCAAACACAAACGCAACCCACGCCACACCCGCAAACGCATGCATGGCGGTATGGCAGTGTATCCTGATGCGCATATTCCCGATGAAATGAATAGTTTTAATAATGGGTTAGGAAGTTTAGGTAACAGTTATAATGCAGGAGTCGCCGGGCAACCTGGCGGAAATCATTATGCCTATAATACGAATGTAAAGGCCGCACCCATGCCATCAAATCCTCAGGCACAAATAGGTGGACGCAGACGTAAATGTAAGTGCAAAGGAAAATGCAAGTGTAACCGGCGTGGTCAACGCGGCGGAGGGTTTAGTAGTTTTGTCTCCACGGTCCTCCCTGAAGAGTTGGTCAATGTGGGGCGGGCAATACCTTCTGCACTTGGACATTTGGCAGATAAATTTAACGGCGACCTGTCACATCCGTCTTCACTGGTTTATCCGACCCAACAACCACACGTCTATGACGCAAATGATGGTAGAGGTGCTTTAATAAATCCGAATAAGATGTCTATTGCCGATATAAGAGACATCTATGCACATGAAAGTGATAGAGTAAGTGCATTATAAATTCAGATTCGTTGCTTGTATACCTTTATAAAGTATAATTTTGTAAAAAAAATAGTATAAAATTTTAAAAAATTATAATTATATATAAATGACCTTCAAGTATATCAAAAAGTTATGCACGCCTGCATTTGTTTATTTAGTTATTTCTTCCATTACGCTTTTCTTATTAATACTTCAAAATAGTGGAAATAAGCATATGTATTGTGCTGGTTCTTATGAATGCCAAGTCCCAAATACATCCGTTGTTTTATTTGTTGAATTTCTTTATGTTGCCTTCTGGACGTTTGTGTTAGACTCCATATGTAAATCCGGGTATAAACAATTCTCGTGGTTTTTAGTGGTGTTTCCGTTTATATTATTTTTTGTGTTAATGGGCGGAATGATGGTAATCCAAGGGGTTGAACAAAGATAAAATGCAACGAGGCAATCGGTTCTCTACAATTGGTTCTCTACAATCGGTTCTCTACTATCGGTTCTCTACAATCGGTTCTCTACAATTGGTTCTCTACCATATATTATATCTAATAAAATATGGTATAAAATTATACTAATAATCTAATAATATAATAATAATATAAATGGAAGAACGGTTTCCATGGTTAATTATAGAAAAATATTTTAACGATAATCCAAATTATCTGGTAAGTCATCATTTGGACTCGTATAATTCGTTTTTTAACGAAGACATTAAACGTATTTTTAAAGAGAAAAATCCCATCCGCATAATGAAAGAACAAGACCCGGATACAAATGTATTTGGATTAAAATGCGAAATGTATTTAGGTGGAAAAACGGGCGATCGTTTGTATTACGGAAAACCAGTTATTTACGATGAAAATCGTGAGCATTTTATGTATCCAAATGAAGCACGTCTGCGTAACATGACCTATGGAATTACAATTCACTATGACGTTGAAGTTGATTTTTTCATTTTGAATCAAGAGACCGAACAAATAGAAACAAGCACCATGCTATTAGAAAAAATATTTTTAGGACGCTTTCCAATTATGCTACAATCGGATTTATGTGTTTTAAATCGGTTGGACAAGCAAGTGCGTTTTCAAATGGGCGAATGCCGTAACGATAAAGGAGGGTATTTTATTATTGATGGGAAAGAGAAATGCATTGTCTGCCAAGAAAAATTCGGCGATAATATGCTTTATATAAGAGATAAGGCAAACGATACCTATAGTCATTCCGCCGAAATACGCTCGGTCTCGGAAGATGCATCAAAACCCATTCGCACCTTATCCATTAAAATTGTGTCGCCGACGAATACTTTATCAAACAATAATATTGTGGTTATTGTTCCTAACGTTCGTGCCCCGGTGCCTTTGTTTATTCTGATGCGTGCGCTTGGCGTTGAATCGGACCGTGATATTATAGATTATTGTTTGTTGGATAGAGAGAAATATTCCAATTACGTGGATTTATTTATCCCCTCCATTCACGATGCAGGTAGACTATTTAATCAAGAAGTGGCCTTGAAATACATTGCCATGTTAACCAAGGGCAAAACAATTCCACATGCCTTGGAAATCTTAACGAACTATCTGCTTCCGCATATTGGCGAGATGAACTTTAACGATAAGGCCTATTTCATTGGGTATATGACAAAGCAACTCTTAATGGTTTACACGAAGGAAATGAAAGCCACCGACCGTGATAATTTTGCTTATAAACGCATTGAATTGACGGGTTCTCTCTTGTATGATTTATTTAAGGAGTATTATAATATAGAACAAAAGCATCTATTTCAACGGTTTGACAAAGAATATTATTATAAGGGGATTTACAAAAAAAATTTCACCTCGCTCATTGAATTAAATTACAAAGAGTTTTTTGGCGAGCGGATAGTGGAAGCCGGTTTTCGCAAAGCATTTAAAAGCAGTTGGGGCGCCGAAGCGCATACGAAGCGGGAAGGGGTCGTTCAAGGTGTAAATCGGTTAAGTTTCAACTCGTTTATCTCGCATATGCGAAAATTAAATTTACCTTTAGATGCAAGTGCTAAAATCGTGGGTCCTCGTTTAGCGCATACCACGCAGTGGGGTATTATTGACCCGATAGATACGCCTGATGGCGGGAATGTGGGGTTGCATAAAAGTATGACGATTACGGCGACCGTGACCAAAGGGTATTCGGCAAAACCAATGGTTAAATGGTTAAGAACCCATGCCGCGATGCTTTTGTTAAACGAATGCACGCCACTGATTTTAGCTCATTTGTGCAAAGTCATAGTGAACGGCCAATGGGTTGGTGTTATTGCTGAACCGCGCGAAATAGAAGAGCGAATGAAAACACTACGTCGGGTGGCCGTATTACCTACATTTACGAGTATTTACTGGAATGTTAAAACCAATACGCTCTTTATTTACACCGATGCAGGTCGTATTTGTCGTCCCGTATTTTATGTGGATAAAAAAACCAATAAACCGAGTTACATCAACGAAGCGATGATTGAAAAAATTAATAAAAATGATTTCACGTGGGAACAATTAATTACTGGGTTTGCAAAAAAGAAGGATGAGAACTTCAATTTAAAAGGTGGAAAATTGTATCATACCCTCGCGGACCTTTACAATGTCACGGATTTAAAAGAGTTGTCGGCTTCAAAAGGGTTGATTGATTATTTGGATACTTCGGAAACCGAGGGTGCCTTAATTGCAATGGATTATGATATTATGAAAGCGCACGAAAAACCGTATACGCATATTGAAATACATCCGTCACTTATGCTAGGTGTGCTGGGAAACCAAGTTATTTTTCCCGAGAACAACCAATTGCCACGGAACTTATTTGCGTGCGGGCAATCCAAGCAAGCGATTTCGCTCTATCATACAAACTATCCAGTGCGAGTAGATCAGACCGGTATTGTGTTAAACAATGGGCAAATACCGTTAGTGAAAAGTCGTTATTTAAAATACATAAATAATGAAGAGCATCCGTGTGGGGAAAATACAATTGTGGCAATTATGTCGTTTAATGGGTATAATGTAGAAGATTCTATTCTGTTTAATGAAGGGTCGGTGAAACGTGGTTTGTTTCGCACCACTTATTTTAGTTTATATGAAAACCGCGAAGAAAGCGAGAGAATTGGAAACAATACGATTGATAAAGTGTTTACAAACATTGAAAGCCGCACGGTGGTTGGCATGAAACCTGGCTGCGATTACTCGCACTTAGATGAATATGGATTGATAAAAGAAAATATGCCCGTAGATGAAAAAACGGTTCTGATTGGGAAAGTGATGACGAATGTAGAAAAACCCGACACCTTTATCGACGCTTCAACGCTGCCGAAAAAAGGACAAACGGGGTATGTTGATAAATCATTTATGACCGAAGGCGAGCAAGGAACGCGGATTGCAAAAGTGCGGGTAAGAAGTGAACGTATTCCGGCTATTGGGGATAAATTTTGTAGTCGGTGTGGACAAAAAGGAACCGTGGGGTTACTCATACCGGAGGCAGATATGCCATTTACGGCAAATGGTCTAAAACCGGATATTATCATTAATCCACACGCTATTCCCTCGCGGATGACGATTGGACAGTTAATTGAATCGTTGATGGGGAAAGCCTGTGCAATACAAGGAGCCTATGGCGATTGCACCGCTTTTGTAAATAAAAGTGATATGCCGAAAGTATTTGGGAATATATTAACCGAGAATGGGTTTCATTCTAGCGGGAATGATATTTTATATAATGGGCAAACGGGCGAACAAATAGAAACAGAGATTTATATGGGACCGACCTACTATATGCGATTAAAACACATGGTGAAAGATAAAATCAATTACCGAGCCCAAGGACCACGAACGGCCTTAACCCATCAACCAGTTCAAGGACGGTCAAACGACGGTGGTCTTCGTATTGGCGAAATGGAACGCGATGGATTAATTTCACATGGTATTTCGGGGTTTTTACAAGAATCTATGTTAGACCGAGGCGACGATTACTATATGGCTGTATGTAATAAAACCGGCGCAATTGCCATATACAATGAGAGCAAAAATTTATTTTTGAGTCCTCAGGCGGATGGACCGATTCAATTTACAGGCGCAATAGGCGAAAAGGGCGAAGAACTCCATATTCAAACCGTGAGCAAATACGGACGTGACTTCAGTATTGTGCGCGTTCCGTATTCATTTAAACTGCTCATGCAAGAATTATTAACAATGAACGTTCAACTGCGACTAATTACCGAAGCAAACATTGACCAAATGACGAACATGTCCTTTTCCGATAATATCAAGAAGTTGACTGGCAGCGATATTGCAAATTTAAAAGGGATGGAACAAGAACTAGGCGGTCCAACCAAAGGAATCACGCGCGCCGAAAAGAAAACGTTGACCGAACTAGGGTTTACGAAGTTAACGCCGCCTCCCTTTAAAAAATGGGTTATACGTAAAATAAATGCAATTAAAGCAAGCGATTTAACGGAGATTCCAAGTGAAGCAAACACTGCATTTGTTACATTAGAACCTGCACAAGAAAACCAATGGTTTAAACTCCGCGATGAAATAGATGCTGCAAAAACAAAATTAGATGCTATACCCAGCACCGTATTTTCGGGTATTATGAATACATTGGATATGTATGCACGCTTAAGAACGATTGTGCAAAAGAATTACAATATGGAGAATGCAACCAATGCAGCATTAAAAATGTATGAATTAATAAATCAAATGGAATTGCTGAATAACAAGAACGGCGATTGTTTGCCGAGCATCAATGCCTTCTGTAATGCCGAATTACCTGGAGCATTTATAATTGCAATTAATCATTTTATGCGAACAAAATGTATTAGTAGTGAATTTGATTGGATTGCAAGTTCTTATTTACCCGAAGCTGCAATGAAAACCGGCAATACCACCATTTTGGAAGACCGTTTTAAAATTTATGAGCGTAACCGAACGCATTGGTTAATGGGACCCCCGCCAAATGGATTACCCGAAGGCGAACCACCGTTAACCGGTGACGTGACGGACCCCGTGGTTATTAATACATTGGGAAATGCCGCTCATTTGCGTTTTGCCAACAACGATGGTGCCACTTTATATACAAGTGACGTTGGTATAGAAATTAGTCAAGAAAACTTGAACCAACAAGAAGAACTAACCTCATTTGTAAACTTTGGACAAATTGTGACAGGTCTCTTGTCCCTTGCAATTGGCGGTCATTTGGTGACCAAGCAGTTTACCTTTGTTACGCCGTTCAATCGTTCCTTAATGGCAATTGTTGCTTCGTTGTTTGATGAATGTTATATTACTAAACCGAAAACCAGTCGCCCTACCAATTCGGAAATCTATTTGGTGGCCAAAGGATTTAACGGAATTAGCGGTGACCTTGTAAGAGGACTCTTGGACCGCTGCGAAGCCTACAAGACCCTGGACAAACTACCGACAACCTGGGGGTCATTAATAGCGCCAGACCTATTAGCACAAGTAGACGCGGATATTTTAGCGGCCGCTCAAGAATTATACGGCGAACAGCAGATTGATTTTTTAAATGAAATATCAACGACCTATCGTTTATTTAATCAGCACAATGATATTAAGAAAATTGTTAGTAAATATGAAGTAGAGGCACAAAAAACGTGGTTAACTGAAAATCCCTTGATTGTGATACCAAGCGATGAAAATTTAAATAATAAAAAAGAAACCATAGAATTGTCGCAAATGAACCAAGAAACCACCTTGGAAGATGACGAAAAACTTTATGCAGAACTACAAAACCAACTTGCCGAATTAAACGCAAATGCACAACCTGGAGACACCTTTCCTGCCCAAGAAGGAGAAGCGGCGTCCATTCTTATGCCGCCGCCGCCGCCGCCGCCTAACCCTAATCCAGCTAAGAAGGCAGACGACACGACGGAGGCGAAAGAAGAAAACCCCGAGAAAGGCGCGAATGAGAAAAAAACAATACGGTTTAAACTATAAACCTAAACCCTGACGAACCACCCCGCTTCACGCCTACAGCGAAGATGAAAGTAAACATTAAACCTCAACGCTCGTTGTAATAATAAAATTGAAACATATTAAATATAAATTATATATATTATAGTAAAGTAAGGCAGAATGGCACAAGAAACGATCCAAAGCAGCCAAGTCATTGAAATCTATAAATCGCGTAAACATATTATTGATTTATTGAAGTTACAGGGGTTTGATGTAACCAAGTATGAACAGTTCAGCATCAATGATGTAAATACGTTGTTAGAAACAAAGCAAATGGATATGTTAGTTGAAAATACAAATAATGGGAAAAAAACATATGTCAAATATCACATGAGTAATAGTTCGGTTGGTTTAGCAAAAAGCATGAGACCAGTTACTATATATGAATACATTGAAGATTTGTATACATTAGATGAAGTTTTAGAAAAAAAAGACGATTTGATTATTATTATGAAAGATGAACCCAACGATACAATCCGCAAAACCCAAGTAGATATTTGGGAACAAGATGGTATTTATGTAAATATAATCAATATTAAACGCCTTCAATATAATATTATGAATCATCAATTGGTGCCAAAACACACTGTTTTAACGCTTGAGGAGTCAACCGAAGTGAAACGAATATACAACATTACCGATAATAGTCAAATTCCGGATATATCTAGGTTTAGTCCGGTCTCTCAAGTGATTGGTATTCGTCCGGGTGATTTATGCAGAATTCAGCGCCCTAGCAAAACTGCAATTAAGGCCGATTTCTATCGGGTGTGTTTAAACAAATAAATAGGGTAGATGCATCATAGATGACGCAGAGACGCATTTCATATGCAACTTGCAACTTACTATTCTCGCTAATCATTTCATTTCATTTCATTTCATTTCATTCTCTCTCTCTATAATTATTATTACCCTTATATATAAGTATACTTCTGAAATGGGTGATGAGATGATTAATTCTAGTTTATTAACCAATAAGGCAAAAGACCTAAACGATCGTTTTTTTTTATATTTAAATGAAATTGTTAAAGTCTTTCCTAATGCAAAAGAAAGTCCAACTCTTATTTCCAGATATAACTCCGATAAAACAAACCAACAAGTATACGAGTCTTCAATAAATGAAATGGTGAAATTACAAACCGACTACTTTATGTTTAGTAATTTAGTAACAAAAGAAACCAATGAACTATTTAAGCGTTTAAATGATTTAGATAATAACATTCGGTCTATTGATACTAAAAATAAAGAGTTAATGACCAAATTAAAGGATTTAAAAGGGTCTACTTATTCAGCCGAAGGTTTATTTGATGATGCACAATTAACGAGAAATCAAGTGTTAGTTGGAAATGTTATTTTATTTCTAACTATTTCAGCAGGGGGGTATATTGGTTATACCAGATTCATACAACAAGTTTAATAATATATTTTATGAAGATAATGTATATTATTAATGTCTGGTAATTATTATAATTCAGATATGAACACTTATCACAGTTATAATAAAAATTCACAAAATAATATGAATAGTGCTATTATTCAAGGCAAGTTATTCACTAAGTATGCAGATGAGTATAAAACCGTGATTGAAAAAAACGGAAATCTTATAAACAGTTTAACGTCGGGATTTGATTCAGTTATAGAAGCAATGGACGGTAATGATTCAGTCCAACAAAGCAATACCGATTTAACCCGGACAAATGCTATAACCGAATATGAAAATGAAATGAATAAATTAACAAGTGAATATGCCACAATGTATAATACCTATACAAAAAATGAAACCTCGTTAACCAATAAAGAAAATAAAGATATTGAAGAAGAATTATTACGCAAAAAAGATAGGTTAAAACTATTATCTGAAAACATAAAAAATGAAATGACTAAATTATTAAAAGACAATGAAATAAATACCGTGGATACGACGGTCAATGCAACCGAGGGGTTTGCGCTACACGATGAAACCACCACCATCTTGGGAAAATTAGAAACGACGAATTTATCCATGACTTCAAACTATTATTTTTATTTAGTCTATTTTATTATAGCACTAACCCTATTATCCTTTACCTTTAACATTTTCATTAACCCAAATGCCAATGTGATGAATGCACTATTTGTCGTGGGTGGTATTGTTTTGGTTTTTTTAATATCAAAAATGATGTCTTAACTTTGTGGTAAATCCGCACAAAGGTCTAAAAAATAATAACATATAGGTTATCAATAAGATAGGTTATTTAATATATTTAATATATAATAGTAGAATGAACCTTGGTCGTGAGATAAAAACCCGAATAGCAGGTATTAACAAGTCAATTCTAGAATACCGCGCATTGCATAACAGTATATTTAACGACAACGGGACGGTTATAACACAAGTATCTTTAAATTTAGGGTTGCCTTATTATATTGAACATGCCTTAACTGGAAAAATACTAACAATGAGCAATAATAAAAACAATACGTTAACCTTAGAGAATAAACCAACTGCACTAAACCCCCTAAAAAAATCACAAGAATGGAATATAATAAGTGTACCGGAGTCAACGACGAGTTCAACGAATACCATGTATAAAATTTCATCTAACACCACCGTGGATAACAATAACAAATGCCTATCCTATGATAATGCCGGGTCAACGCATCCAAAAATATTAAATTTTCAAACGACGACATCTATCTGGAAAATAACAGAAAATAATGCATATAAAACAATTGGGGTTGGGTTGAACACGGCACGTGTATTGGATGTGTCAGATAACCTATTGGAACTAAACAACCTAGATTTAGGTGATGCAACACGAACCTTATCCATCAATAGAATAGATACACAATCTTGGATTATTATGCCCTCGCCCTTGGCCTTTTTTAAAAAACGGGATGCAATTTATCTAGAAATGAATGAACTAAAAAATTTAGTTAAAAAAACATTACCCACAAAGGTAAACAATAACGAGGCAATTGCAAGTAATGTTTTTAAAATAAATGAAACAATAATAGAACTTGAAAAAGCAATAACTGCATTAGACCTTAAAACAACACAGATTAATATGAATAATCCAGAGTATGACCCTGAAATATTAGAAGGAAATTATCAACATACAACCTTATATACAACTTCAACATTTTACACTTATGTTGCATATATACTCTTTTCTCTATTTATTATTGCAAGTTTAATTTATATATACATTAATCCCGATGAAACTAGTTTAGATATGTTCATGGTTGCACTCTCCATATTTATTTTACTGTATTATATCTATGATTATTTTAACAGTAAACAAACGAGTTTTACTATAAAAAAATAGAATTAAATTATTAATATGTATATATATATTAATACTATGAGCAATCTAAATGATAGGAGAAATCCAAATGATACACCCCAAACAAGAACTACCCCTACCCACCAAAATAGAAAAGAATTTTTATATAGAAAAGAGTCTTCTAACTTTTTTAATCAAGGACTAGATTACCTTAATAATAAATTTAAAAAATTATCTCATCTCATTGCTGACACCACCGAAACAACAACCACCGAAGGGTTTGGCGGCATATTAAATAATTTTAATAGTAGCAATAGTTTATTACAACAAAAAATTACAAGTGATAGTACGGCAAATACCACGATTGGTACTAATCTAACTAGAAATATACAAAAATACAATAATGCCCGAGATGCACTCAACAAAAAAACACTAGACTATTTGGACAATTCATCAAATATAATACGAAACCGTAATATATTTATAGATC
>Ga0114969_10000551_pt1 | contig 32190 bp, 31 predicted proteins | sample M_130807_MF_Meta_FD_87316 | JGI IMG/M metagenome (GOLD analysis project Ga0114969, IMG submission 87316) | Freshwater microbial communities from Lake Montjoie, Canada to study carbon cycling - M_130807_MF_MetaG | ecosystem: Environmental > Aquatic > Freshwater > Lake | place: Lake Montjoie...
ACGTCTCGGCCCAAAGCAAAATTGAGCTTAGATTTTTCTTTTTTATACTCTTCTGACTCAAAAGTATCTTTAGCTCTAACTATCGCACCTTTTATATTTGGTACCTGAATACCCACCAAAGACTTGCCTGGTATTGGGGCTTCGATTCTCACCTGAGTACCGCCGAGCACTAGAGACAAGTTCTTGTCTAGAGCTGTGAGCTGTCTTAGATTGACCCCGCTTGGTGGTGAGAGCGTATACTGTGACACTGTTGGGCCAATATTGAAGCCTACCATTTTTACTTCATGACCAAAATCCTTGAAGGTACCAGAAATTATTTTTGAATTAGCCTGTACGTCGCCAACGTCTGGCTTAGTTGAGCCGGCTTCGAGCAAACTGAGTGATGGGTATTTCCAGTCGGCGTCTTCTGCATAAGTAATTGGTTCGGCCGGCTTTGCGGCAATCTCTTCTTCTTTACTGTCTGAGCCAATGCGGCCCCTAAATGGTAGATTGGTATTAACCTTGATATCTTGATCACCGGTGATCTCAAGCTCATCATCTTCGGCGTCTTTGTTTTTACCAAAAATCTTAGCAAATACTTCTCGCAAGCTGGCGTTGGCTGCAATAACCAAGCTTACAATACAAAGCATCACCAGAATAAATAGTGCTACTGGCTTGTTGAGTACTGGTGACATAACAGCAAAAAGTGCGTAGCCCACAATACCACCGTAGCTGCCTATTTCGGCTATTTCTGGGCTAGCAGGTGCCAAAATGGCTTCTAGAATAGTACTAAAAAATATAAAAAACGTTAGGGTGCCAATAAAGTGATTGTACTTATAGCCACGGCCAGATTCTTCGTCTGTGCGAAACAACAAGTAGGCCGAAATAAGCAGTGCTAGCGGCAGCAAGTATACGGCCTGGCCAATTATAAACTTGCTGGCCATAAGCACCCAGACCCCTAGCTGGCCTGCTACTCCAAGCATTGCTATAACCAAAAACACTGAGACCATAATAAGCAAGATAGCGATAATCTCGCGTGATGCGCCGGCAGTTAAGTGCAGTTTCTTATTCTGCTCTTTCTTCTTTGCGGTATTTCTTTTGCGTTTTTTTGCCATAATAGTTACGTTATTATACCCTCTCTAGGGTAATTATGGCTATACTTGGTAAACAAAAAGTTCTCAACACCGCTTTAGTATTTAAACTTAAGCAGTTTTGAGAACTTTTTATGATTGATTGGTGCATAAATGTATTACTCATTAACTTAACCATTATAGCACAGCTAAGTCATAAAAACAAGTCTTGTCAAACATAGCGATTACGGCTACTATTAAGTACATGAAGTACGTATTAAAAATGTTTAGCTACATACCAGGTGAGCGATTTCGTATTGTTGGCCTAACGGTCTTTGCAATAGTTATAGGGCTTATCAACGCCGGTATACCCTTAGTGCTCAGAAACCTGATTAACAATCTCTCTTCGGCCCTAGAGAATAATCAATTCTCTAGTATTTATAGAGGTATGGCCTTAATTGTAGGCTTATTTATAACCGAACAAATAATTACTTTCTACAATGAGAAGATCTCAGATACCTTTAGGATGCAAATTATTACCAAGATCCGTTTTGCAGTTTATCCAAAAATTCTTTCTCTAGATCTAAGTTACACCGAAAAACATCAGCCAGGTGCAATTTTACAAAAGATCAATCAAGGCACTGGGGACTTTATTAACTGGATATTTGGTCTAAGTGCATGGACTGGCACATTTATCTCCACAACAATATTCATGCTGATAGTCTTGTGGCGACAAAATATATGGCTAGGCATAATCTTCTCAGTCACTATTCCCCTAATGGTATTGGCATCTTTGCGCAAGATCAAAATTCAAAAGCCTTACATGAAAAAGGCCAATCGGCAAATGGAAAAATACAGCGGCCTGATGAGTGAAACTTTATCTCACTTTGAGACTATCAAAACTATGTCTGCTGAAAGCATTGTCTCAAAAAAATTCAAACTAACAAATCTCAAACTAAAAAAAAATAGATTAGACCAGAACAAAGTCATTCGAAAATACAATGCTATTCGTGACTTTATTGGCACCATAGGAATATCACTAGCTCTAATTACGACTATATATTTAGTCACCAAAAAAACCTTGAGTATAGGTGACATATTACTGGTTTCACTTTATGCTCGATCACTCACTTCTTCAATTGGCCCATTGAGCTATTTCTTGCAAGATACCTCAGAGGTAAATTACAAATCAAAGAGAGTTATTGATTTTCTAGAAACCAAGCCTGAGCTTGAAGACTTACCTGGTGCGCAAGCCTTAGATCAACTCAAGTCTCTTGAGTTTGATAATGTTACATTTGACTATCAAGACGGCAAAAAAGGTGCAGTCAAAAATCTCACTTTTCAGATAGGTAATGGAAAAACAGTGGCACTTGTGGGCCCTTCTGGGGTTGGTAAGTCAACTATTACCAAGCTAATAATGCGCTTCTACCAGCCCACAAAAGGCCAGATACGTATCAATGATCTTACGGCCGAAGACTACACTCAAGATTCAATACGGGGACAAGTAGGCATGGTTTTGCAAGACGTGGCCCTATTTAATTCAACTATCTTAGAAAACCTTCAAATAGCTAACTCTAAAACAACACTTGAAGAAATTTATGCTGCGGCTAAGCAAGCTCACGCCCACGAATTCATCAAAGACCTGCCAAAAGGCTACGATACTCTTGTAGGTGAGCGTGGAGTCAAGCTTAGCGGTGGACAAAAACAACGTATTGCAATAGCCAGAGCCATTCTCAAAGACCCACAGCTGATCATCTTAGATGAGGCCACCAGCGCCCTAGATAGTGAAAGTGAGAGACTCGTACAAGATGGCTTAAAGAAGCTAATGCAGGGGCGCTCTGCTCTCGTCATTGCCCACAGACTTAGTACCGTAATGCATGCTGATGAGATATTAGTACTAGAGAAAGGTACAATTATAGAACGTGGCACCCACCATGAACTCATGAAGCTTTCTGGCGGTCTCTATAAAAAACTCTTTGAGATGCAATCTTCAAGTGGCAAAGTCGCTCTATAAAAAGTAAAAGACTACTAGTTATATACTCTAGTAGTCTTGGTGTATACGAGAAGCCTGCGGCTACTCAACTATTCTAAGCCTTGGCTTGGTGTACTTGGTGAAATCTGCAATTAAGCCTCGAGACTTTAGCTCTTTGATGATTATTCTTTCGCGAGTCATGTAAGACTGTAAAAAATTAGCTCGATAATAGGTAGAGCTAGCTGCCCTAAGCCCAAACTGGTAGCATATTTCAACCTGTACAAGCGCTAACCAGTCAAGAAGCTCAAACTCAGTAAGGCTCTTGATATCTGCAAGCTTCTTCATCTTGGAGCATCTTCAAGTATCAAGCTAAGGCCGTCATCACAGGCTTTGCAGCTTTCGTGCCTGCCAGTTTCCTGCCTAAATTCTAGCTCGCAAAGCAATAGAAACTCATACTCGGCGAATGTTACATCACCCGAATATATTTTGCTGTAGCCTTCTTGGTTTAGCTCACAGAGCTCAATCTGCTCATGAAGCTCAGTATTGCTAAGAGCAAAAATACTGCTGCAAAGACTCGAGTAGCTCGCATCTCGACAAGTAGTCACTTTGAGCTCTCAATGACTGCAATGTAGTGCATGGCTCTATCTAGGTTGATGTGGCTGGTGTTTTGAAAAGGCAGATTGCGACCCAGCCAAGCTATGTTTGTATCTGTAAGCTCCCTTCTAGTGTCTGGTACGTCCATTTCCCATAGCAAAACAGCTAGCTCTTCTTTTGCGTTTTCCACTTTTACCCCCTTAGGTACAAAACAGCTTGCTAGGTAGCAGCTGTTTGATAGTTGTATTTATAGTACAAAAAAGCCCACTCTGTCAAGTATCGAGTGGGCTAGTTTTAGTTGTGAGGCGCTGTTAAACCTCAATAACAACTGGCAGTACTATTGGGCTACGCTTGGTAACCTTGTAAAGCAAGTTAGAAAGTTCGTCACGCATTCTAGCTTTTACCACCGGTGAATTAGGTGGAGTCTTAGGGTTGCGGTGAGCAAAAATGTTTTTGACAATAGTGCGTGAGCTGTTGAGCAACTCTTCATTGTCTTTGACATATATGAAGCCACGACTAATGATGTCTGGGCTAGTCACAAGCTTGCCGGTCTTACGATTTACAGTAGCTATAACTGTAAATATTCCATCGCTAGCCATTGCCAGGCGGTCTTTTAGAACAATCTCTTGTACGTCGCCAATACCACTGCCGTCAATTAGTACCGCGCCAGATTGAACTATTGGGCCAAGCTTGATGCTGCCGTCTTTGGCTGCCTCTAGGGTTTGGCCATTTTCGATAACAAAATTGTTCTCAGCCTTAACAATTCCGCTGCGTTTGGCAATTTCGGCATTATGCACCAAGTGATGCACCTCACCGTGGATTGGTAGGTAGTATTTTGGTCGTACTAGCCTAATCATTTCTTCTATTTCGTCATAGTAAGCGTGGCCAGAAGTGTGCATTATACCCAAGTCATCAAATTCTCTAGTAGCCATTTGGTATACATATGGGCCCCAACGCAGTAGGTCATCTACCATTCCCCACACGGTTTTTTCATTACCCGGAATTATTGAGCTACTTAGTACCACTACGTCACTCGCTTTGAGTTTGAGATCGCGATGCTCACCCCGGCCCATTCTATTGAGTACAGCCATTTCTTCACCCTGTGAACCGGTAGCAATTACTGCTATCTCACCGTCTGGGTACTTATTGATATCTTGTACTTTAATCAGCATTCCTGGTGGCACCTTAACATATCCCAGTTTTACGGCTAGCTCAAAATTAGCCAGAATACTTCTGCCAACTACAGCCAGTTTGCGTTTGGCTTTAGCAGTAGCATCAACAATTATCTGTATACGGTTTACCTGCGAAGAAAATGAGCTAACAATAACCCGCTTGTTGTAATTACGCGTAAAAATTTCATCTAGAGTAGCTAAGATATCGTCTTCTGTAGAGCTTGACCCCATACTTTCGCAGCTAGTGCTGTCGCACATTAGCATCAGTACGCCCTCATCACCAATTGCTTTTAGGCGGTCTTTATCAGTTTTCTTACCATCAATTGGTTTTTCGTCAAACCTCCAATCACCAGTGTTAAGAATAGTTCCAACCGGTGTCTTAATAGCTATCGCACAAGAGTCAGGAATCGCGTGGGTAACGCGAATAAACTCAACACTAAAGACACCAAGCTGAATTTTTTCGCCTATATCTTGATTAATCATGCGAATATCTGGCTTGAAAGGCAGCTTGTATTCTTCTAGCTGACGCTCTATGAATTTGGCTGTAAAATTAGCCGCGTAAATAGGTGCCGGTAGCTTTGGAAGAATAAAAGGAATACCGCCTACGTGATCCATATGGGCGTGAGTGATCAAGTGAGCTCTAATCTTATGCTTGCGCTCTTCTAGCCAGGTAATATCTGGAATAATATAATCGATGCCAGGAGTATCGGGGCCCGGAAACTTAAAGCCAATGTCCATTACAATAATGTCATCCTCATACTCAAGCGCCATCAGGTTTTTACCTATCTCGCCAAGTCCCCCTAGAGCCACAATTTTTAGTTTACCAGCATCGGTTTTACTCATACCAACCGTACTTGGTACTGGGGCCGGCTTTTGCGGCTGAGCCTTTGGGCCGCCTTCACTGTTAAAACTACCCTCAGAAAATATAGCTGGGCCGCGGTCATACTTACGCCGTTGGGCAAAATTATCTCCACCCATACCTACGCCACGTGGGCCGCTGCCGCCACCTTGGCGGTTTTGGTTGTTATTGCGAGATTGGTTTTGGCCGTTTTGTGACCTAGCTGGTCTTTGAGAAGTACCTGGCTCCATGAGCTTGGGTGTTGCTGAGCCAGGTGAAGCAGCTGCAGCGGCGGCTGCGGCTTTGGCGGCAGTACCAGCAGGCATAAGCTTGGGTGTAGGTGGCTTTGTGGCTTGGCTAGCAGCTGCAGGCGGTGCAGCAGCTGGTGCTGGTGCTGGTGCTGGCGTAGCAGCTGGCTTGCTAGAAGACATACCCAAATCTTGGGCTGTTAGGGGTCGGCTATTAAATTGTTTTTTATTGTTTGAATCCATTATTTTGTAATGATTTCTCCTTTTTTGTTTGCAGTAAAAATTACGTGCAACGGTTAATAATAATGACAGATGTCATTTCGGCTAAGCTAGAGGGGTTGGTTTATTGTTCTCTAGCGCAATCGAAATGGCACGATGTTATTTTGAGATGTTAAGTTCTAAAGTTGTTCTAAAATCTTGGGTATTTGAGCAAAGTCTGCCTTGAGTGTACTGCGTAGCTTACCATTATACAGGGCTGCGGCCGGGTGATATAGGGGTAGAAAGGTTATTTTTGGTTTAATAAATATTTTACCGTGAGCCTCAGATATTTTTTGATCTGGCAAAAATACGTTCATGCTATGTCTACCAAGCAAAACCACCAAGCGTGGCTCCACTACCTCTATTTGTGAGAGCAAGTATGGCAAGCAAACTTCTATCTCATGTGCGTTGGGGTCGCGATTTTTAGGTGGCCGAAATTTAACTATATTTGTGACAAAAACTTCTTCTCTACTTAGGCCTATGCTTTCGAGCATTTCGTCTAAAAACTTACCGCTGGCACCTACAAAAGGCTGCCCTAGCAAATCTTCTTTGGCACCTGGTGCCTCGCCCACGAACATTAGCTGAGCCTGAGGGTTGCCATTGCCAGGTACGGGGTTCTGGCAGTCAAGAGCTATTTGCAGGCCACACTTGCGTGAGACTATTTCTTGGGCAATAAGCTCTAACTTAGCTTTTTTTTGTTGTTTTGTCATTTCAAATCCCCAGTGATGCCCCAAAAATTTTGGGGCACGGCTAGAGCGTTGTTATTTGTCAGCTAGTTTTTTAGAAAGATTGAGTCGTCCCCTGTCGTCAATCTCGGTGAGCTTAACTCTAAACTCATCACCTTCGCTGACAACGTCATGAACGTTTTCAACTCGGGCATCTGAAAACTGGCTTACATGCACTAGGCCTTCTTTGCCGGGCATTATTTCTACAAAAGCTCCAAAGTCCATAACTCTTATCACCTTGCCGTTATAGGTCTTGCCTATTTCGGCCTCGGCTGTGATTGACTCTATCCACTCTTTAGCAGCATCTGCTTTAGCCTGGTCTTCTGAATAAATAAGTATTAGCCCAGAGTCTTCAATATCAATCTCTACACCTGTCTCGGCGGTAATTTTCTGAATAGTTTCGCCACCTTTGCCAATAACTTCTCTGATTTTTTCGGGGTTGATTGTAAGCTTGGTGATACGAGGCGCATACTGGCTCACTTCTGGCTTTGGCTCAGCTATTACTTCAAGCATTTTTTCCATAATGTGCATTCGAGAGTCTTTAGCCTGTTCTAGTGCAAGCGACATAATGCTTGGTGAAATGCCTTTTACCTTGATGTCCATTTGCAAGGCAGTAATGCCGTCTTTGGTACCAGCTACCTTGAAATCCATATCACCAGCGTAGTCTTCGGCGTCCTGAATGTCTGAGAGAATAACGTAGTTTTTAGGATTTTCGTGATCTATCATTAGTCCCATTGCGATACCAGCCACTGGAGCGCTAATAGGTACGCCAGCATCCATAAGGCTCATGGTGCTACCACAGACACTAGCCATTGATGTTGAGCCGGCGCTACTTAGTAGCTCTGAAACAACTCTAATGGTGTAAGGAAAATCTTCTACTTCTGGTATTACTGGCACTAAGGCTTTTTCGGCCAAATAGCCGTGGCCTACTTCGCGTCTACCAACAGATCTAACTGGCTTAGCTTCGCCAGTACTGTAGGGTGGAAAATTGTAATGATGCATATAGCGCTTAGTGGTGTCTTGTTCCATAGTGTCTATTAGCTGAGCGTCTGAGATTGAACCAAGAGTTGTGAGAGTAAGAGCTTGAGTAGTGCCACGAGTAAAAACTGCGCTACCGTGGGTGCGAGGCAAAATACCTGCAGCACCAGAAATTGGTCTTACCTGTGTTGTTTCTCTGTTGTCTGGGCGTTTTTTGTCTTCAAAAATAGCTCTGCGAATCTCGGTGTTTATTAGTTTTTCAAAAGCCAGCTTGATGTCGGCATGACTAAAACGCACCTTGTCGTCGGCTGCTACATCACTTGGCAATGTTCCAAAGTCTTGCAGGGCTTGGGTTTCAAGCTCAGCAATAGCTTCATGGCGAGCCTGCTTGTTTTCGTGCCTTACGCGTTCGCCAAGTTGTTTTTCAAGACCTTTTTTGACTGCTTCATAGGCTTCGGCGTTAGGTGTAAAAAGCTCAAACTCTAGTGGCTTTACGGCCATTTTTTTGGCTAGCTCTTCTTGCAGAGCAATAACTGGCTGCCAGCTTTTTAGGGCTAGTTCTAGAGCCTCAGTCAGAGTGTCTTCTTTGGCCTCTTGAGCAGCACACTCTACCATCATAATGGCGTCTTTGGTGCCGGCTACTGTTAGGTTTAGATTGCTGTTTTCTTGCTCTGTGACAGTTGGGTTCACTACTAGCTTGCCATCTATTTGGCCAATACGCACAGCGGCTACTGGGCCGTCAAAAGGCGCTCCAGTAAGCATTAGTGCAGTACTTGCAGCTATTACCGCCAGGGTGTCTGGCTCGTGCTCAAGATCTGCGCTCAAGACTGTTACCATTACCTGTACATCGTTGCGAAAACCTTTTGGAAAAAGTGGTCTTATTGGTCTGTCGATAAGTCTACTAGTGAGAACGGCTTGGTCTGAAGGGCGGCCTTCTCGCTTCATAAATCTACTACCAGAAATCTTACCACTGGCGTACATTCGCTCTTCATAGTCTATGAGTAGCGGAAAAAAGTCTGTTTCTTCTCTGGCCTGAGGGGCTACTACAGCAGTAGCTAGCAATACTGTATCACCATACTGCACAGTCACAGCACCGTCGGCTCTAAAAGCCAGCTGACCTGTTTCGATTATTAGTTTTTTACCTGCAAATTCGGTTTCTAATTTTATTTGCTTGCCGTCAAAAGGGTGAATTATTTTCATATATTACCTTGTATCTTTCTAGATAGCCTTTTATTCGTGAGTTAGTTAGAGGGTTATACAATCACAGGATATACTGTGCTGGTTGCCTGGCAGCTGCCTAGCAAATGAACAAGTATTGTGATCAAACAACTCTATTACCAATCTCAAGGGTATCTTATTTATTCGTTTTATTAATATGCGTGCGTGCTATCAGTACTAGCGAAAACTAGCGTCTAAGTTTGAGTTTTTTGACTACTGCAGAGTAGCGTTCTGGAGATTTCTTCTGGAGATAGTCAAGCAGACGACGTCTCTTGCTTACCATAGCAAGAAGACCACGACGACTGTGATTATCTTTTTTGTGCTCTTTAAGGTGTAGGGTAAGCTCGTTTATTTTTTCAGTAAACAAAGCTATCTGTACCTCGGCTGATCCAGTGTCCTTCTCGTGCTGAGAATGAGTAGTTATTACTTTTTTCTTAGTAGTTTTTGCTAACATATGATTAGACTATAGTAGCAGATAAGTTTAACTTAATCAAGCGATATTGCGTTTTTAAGCAGGTCTTGACCTATTGATTGTCTGGGTCTGGGTCTTTATTTTGGCCAAATCTCGTATCTTCTTTCCAGGGATGGTCTTCTTTTTGTCTAGATATATAGCCGCCATCTTCACCTGGGATTACTTCCTTATCTTCTGCCAAATTACTAGAAATAAGGTTATGGCTTGCCATTACAAGGTAGTCCCTTAGAGGCATACCACCCTCAGTAGCCTTTGCATAATGCGACCATACATCTTTTGGAAAGACAACATATTCATCAGGGCTCAAGAATGCATCACATAGCACTCTACATGCCTCGGCACTAATCTGAGCATCATCTGCATCTTGCGGCAGTCTTTGCTTGGCTATTTCTGTGAGAAATTTATTTGGAATAAGGGTGCCCAAATCTATCGAACGTCGCCCTCCCAATATTTCATCTTCGTTTTTTTTAAAAAAATCAATGCCTGCAGAGAGGTTGGTATAAAGCAGTCTCGAGGTTCTGCCGTTACCATCTATGAAAGGATGTATTTGGGTTATACCGGCGCCGACTAGTAGTGCCACATCCTGAATATTATCAAGTTTTTGAGCTGTTTCGAGCATATATTTAAGTAAGCTTTCCTTGTCTTTCTGCTCTGGTGGTTGATGTTCTACTATCAACCCATCGACGCCTTCGCCACCCACTACAACACCCGCCCCGTCAAAATCATGTAGTGCTGGGTTTATTTTTCTGACATAGGCATTGGATTTAATTAGTCTTTCTCTAAAATCCTCGTAGCTATAGCCGTTAAATCTATTTTGTCTTTCAGCTTCGTCACCATAAAATTCTTGCGCATCTGGGCTGCTATCTGAGATGTTTGATAATACTTCTGGCATCTTCACTCCAATAGTTTAATAATACTTAACATAGCCAATTTACTATGTTTAATCAAGCGATATTGCGTTTTTAAGCAGGTCTTGACCTATTGAAGTGCGAACTATCTGGGTGCAATAGGCCCCTGTTGCTAGTTTTTTACCAAGATCTTCACCTAGCGTGCGAATATAGGTACCGCTGCTGACATCGGCTCGCAGCCTCAGCTCTGGGTAGCTGTATTTGAGTAGTTCTAGCTTATTTATTGTGACTTTTCTAGGCTTGATCTCTACCTCTTCACCCCTTCTGGCTCTCTTATAGGCTCTGACGCCATCTATTTTTATAGCACTGTACTTGGGTGGCACCTGCTCAATAACTCCTCTAAAGCCCTCTAGTGCTTCTAGAATAGCCTTTTTGGTGGGTACTGTGTCAGATATGGCTGTTTTTTCGCCTTCTTGGTCGCCTGTATCTGAATTTTCACCTAGTTTTAGGCTAAATTCGTAGGTCTTATCAAGCTTGAGATAGCTCTCAGACAGACGAGTATAGTCTTTGCCTACCAAAACAATCAAAAGACCTTCGGCTTCTGGGTCTAGAGTGCCGGCGTGCCCTACTTTCTTAATGCCACTAAGTCGGCGCATTTGAGCCACCATACTAAAACTACTACGGCCGCGGGGTTTGTTTATTAGATATATTCCTGGCGTAATTTCAAATTTATAATTTATAATTTTCATTGAAGGCTCAATTTTTATTATTAAGTGTAGAAGTAATTTTTTGAAAAATCCACACCAACTGCTGCCATTCATCAAGCAAGACATTTATATCATCTACTTTTTCTGGTGCAGACACAACAAACATCCTTAGCCAATGCTTGGTTTCCTGAGCCTCTTTCTTGCAGATGTGAATTTTATATCGAAAGTCTTTTTCTGAGCTCGCGCCATTTGCTTCTTGATAATTAGCACCAATGCTTGTGGCCGAGCGCACTATCTGGCTAATCAGGGGCTTAGTAATTATAGTAGGCCTAAGCTCTTGGCAAAAAATTAATACTGCTTGACCAAACAGTGCAGTTCTCTCTTCTAAATCATATTGTTTTTTTCTGTCTGGCATTTGGTAATTCAATATTTTTCAATTATAAATTCTAAATTTGCTTCATTTAGCTGGCTAAAATCTCACCAGCCACCATTCGGCCTTTAAAACTACCAGCCGAAACTACTGCTTCTGGCTGTGATTTTTGAATTTTTTTGGGCTCTGCTCAACCTCGCTCTGGGTAGCTACTTCAGCTTCTTGGGCGACAACTTCACCTGTTTGAGAGTCTACTACACCGCCTTGAGTAAGTTCGACGCCTTTTTTGGCTAGCTTTTCGGCTATTGTTTCGGCTTTTTCTGAGCTTGGCTTAGGTGTTTTTGCCGCTACTAGCTGAGGCTGGGCTGTTTTTGGCTCTTGAGAAAACAAAACTTTTACTATGTCTTGCTGCTTGGCGCCACCACTCATCATTTGAGCCGCAATAGTGAGGCTCTTAGCAGTTGTGTTTGGCGCAGTAAAGCCTTCTGTACCGCTCATGATACCGGTAAGTAGGGCTGTAGCCACGTGGTAGTCAATCATTCCTTGGGCCACAGACTCTATAATACCCACTAGCATTTCACAGACACTGCTAGCTTGAGGCTCAATGTAGTTTACGCTACCATACTGCTCGTTGCTTCTGTGAGAATCAATATTTATTAGGTGTATTCCGTCAAATATTGTTGGGTTTTGCTCTAAGATTGTATCTATTTTGGCTATTTGGCTCACACCAAGAACTATTACCAAGTCAAACTTATATGCACCGTAGTCAAAGCTAGCATCTTTGGCAGTAAAATTACCTGCAAAAGGTGAAATCACTACTTCTAGATTGCCTTCATTGACTTCGTAGCGTAGCTTGTCTACTTCTACTTTTGAGGTGTCTAGGCGAATAATAAAGTCACGAATGCCAGAAAGGTCACGGCTAACTCTACGAGTATCAAGAACCTGGCTAGACTTAGGTAGCTGGCCGGTCATAATTGCACTCACCTGTTTGCCGGCTCTGCCCAAGATTAGCTCTAGGGCGGTCATAGCACTAAGCTGGTCGTCTGTAGGGTTTTTACCAGCGACTAGTAAGATGTGGTTGGCTTGTTTGATAAGCTCAACAGCTTGTTGTTTTGGGGTCAATTCTTGTTGCATATAATATATTTTTTATTGGTTTATCTAATCAAGTGCGTATTATACCCAACACAAGCGTTATTGTCAAGGGCTGAGGGCTGTTTTTTGCTTTACTTATAATGTGAAAAGCCACCAGATTTCTCTGGCGGCTTTTAAGGCTAGAGTAAAAATTATACTCTAGCGATTGAAACTGTGGGCAAATAGAGCTGATTCCAGCCCTCTTTGATATGGGGCGGGTTATGCTCCAGCTGTCGGTGCATTCTCTTGATCGCCTCTTCTGGAACTTGGCGGTCACGAGAAAGATTATTGGCCAGACACTCATCTAGTGGTGTCTTAAACCAAATACCTTCTATCCAGCCTTCGTCTCCTACCTGCTTGCGCAAATAATCAAGCAAGTTAGTGCGGTCGTGCTTTTGAGCGTTTGTGGCGTCAAAAATCAAAACTCTGTTTTCGCGCAAGGCTAGCTTGGCACGCTCATAGGCGAGCAAGAAGACCTCTTGGTTCATCTTTTGATTTGTGACTGACCCTGAGAGCTCAGCTCTAATATCATCTGGGCAAACAACTCTTTGCTTGCTCACCCTGTGCAGATTTTTCTCTACATAGGTACTTTTACCCGATCCCGGGATTCCGATAAGAACAATCGCTCTTTTGGTCACATTGCCTCTTTCATTTAGTTTCGTCCTTTTGGACTCATCAGTGCTGATACACATCAGCAGACTTTCACTCGCCCGGGAATTGCTCCCCAGGCGGGATTTTTACACCTTATTCTGGTGGTTCTTTAGAACTACTCTTCTATGATGTATTCGTGAAGATCTCCTTCGTGGTCTCCCACAATCTCATCTTCTGCGTCTGCATCATCTTCTTGAGCAATTCCTAATACCGGAAGATCATCTTCGCTACCTGGGTCTTCGCCTAATGGCTCAGCCTGAGCTTCTAATGTCTCCTCAAATTCTGAAATAGTCTCTTTTAACTCCACTATTTCAGTTATTGCACTAAGGCCTTCTGAGGCCAAAATACTTTCCCAGTCCTTCTCTTCTGTCATTTACCTCCTCCCTCATTTTCTTGAGCTTGTTGAGTTAAATGCGGGTGAATTTGCCCGAGGACTATATATCTAAGTGCATCATTCTCATTGAGGCTTGCTGCCACCAAGAGGTTGTCTGCATCAAAGTTGTTTTTCAAATTTTTAAGCATTGGAACAAAGTCACTGTGACTAAACTCCTTACCTGCAATAGTGGCTCCCTTTGAATTAGCGGGGGCCTCAAGTACCATCTGGTTAAAGTCTGTGTGCTTTGCATTTGGTTCAGTTACCTGCAATTCCTTAACTTTTGACATATCTGCGACTACATGGCTACCTAAAAGGAAATAGTCCGTTTTCTTAGGCTTTTGCTCTTCAAAAAAATACAGAACTGATTCCTGAGCAACTTGGTATAAATCAAGCTTGGCTTGATTTAATTCAATTTGGTGATCTAGCTCATTATTTTCTTTTTCAGATAACTCTTCCTTCTTTATTAGCTCTAATTTTTCTGCCTCTAACTCGGCAGCAATGCTAGAAAGAGCTAGATCAAACTTCCCCCATACTGGCCTACCTTCAGTATTCTTACCCAAATGAGTTAGAACGGTTGTTGAGGTGGAATGAATATCGAGCGTGTAGTCAGTATAGCTAAGCTTAGCAATACTAACTACACCATTTACGCGGCGAAGAATGCTATAGCCTTGTGTGGCTACAGCATCCATCATCACATCATCAGTTTGGTCAGGGCTATACATATCAGGGTTCGAAACATTATCCTGAAAAACCAAAGTCACGTCTCTAGAGTTGAGAGGTAGAGGGTCAGCAGACTGATAGCCACGCCCAAACTTCTTGAAGAAGTCATGGTAAGCCAGGCTTGCCTGGTAAGAGTCTTGTAGCTGCTTTTCTTCTAGCTCTACTATCTTTTGTCGGGCATGCGTCAGCTTGTCGGCTCGGCTAATAATGTACTCATCTAAGTACTCTTTGCGTGCCTCATCGTCTTGTATAGACTCGTAGGCTTCAGTAATAAACGCGAACATAGCAGCATCTCCACCCATGTCTGGGTGAAAGATGCGACTCAAGGCACGATACTGAGACTGTGCTAAGGCAAGTATTTCCTCGCTACTAACAGTACGCACTAGCTCTTCATTTAGACCTAGTAGCAAAAAGGGGTTAACTTTACTCATATCATCGGCTCCTTTCAGCCAAAAACTGAAGAATATCATCGTACGACGTAATGCAGTTCTCTTCTAGCAAAACGTACAGTCTCGCTAGAGCAGCTAAGTCAGGGTATGAACCCCAGCCAAGTTTATGCTTGCTCTTGGTCACAACCATAGCCAGAAGATCCATCACCATATCGATGTCTGAGAGATCCTCAAAAACTTCAAAGGTAGCAAACCAGCTGGCGATCATTGCAACGTATTTGCAGCGCTGACAGACTTGAAAGTGCTCAAGACCCTCTTCTAGGGTCTTGGGGTCAAACTCGCCTCTCAATGCATCGTACATATTTGGCATTGTGACTTTTGCTTCTTTAAGTATGCCGGTATGATCTTTATCAGATATATGGGAGTAAATAACCCTCACGCATCCTAGATTCTCATCCAGCAACTGATCAACGACGTAGTAAGCAGCGTAGATCTGGTCTGTAGTAAAACCAGACTTTAGCAAGAGCAAAATAATAGAAAAACGAGCGTCGTGATCGGCTCGTGTAAGCATTAGAGCATCTACTTGCTCATCTAAAAGGTTGTACTTAATTGCCATCTTAGCTACTTGCTCAGAGGGTATATCAAGCTCAACATCAGAATACTCTGCTATTTCTTCTACGGTTGTAGTCATCTCTGCAAGAGCTATCTCTTGTTTTGATGGCTGACGTGTTGCAACGCTCATTTCTGGGTTATCTTCATCGGTGATATCCAACAAAGTGTTCCTTCCTGTAGGTGTATTTGTCAACAATCCACCTGCCAAGCCCCTAAGGGTCTGACAGATCTGTTTTACTATATCACAATAGTATATTGGTGTCAATACAATAATAGTAGTTTTGGGCCTAGTATATATCTTGGTCTCTAGAGCTAGTAAATTAGCACTACGAGCAGCGAAAATGTGTAGTTTTTTGGGCTCTCAAAAGTAAAAGTTTCGTTATGTTTGAGAGCTTCCTGGCCACAAGGCTCGAAAGCTTCGAGCGTTCTGGCTAGTCCCCGTAGATAATCTACGGGGTTTTGGTACTTTTTAGGGTACCGGCAGCTCAGGGGGAGATCAACAGCAGAGCATCATATACTCTCTGCTGGATCTTCCACCCCTTTGCGAGCTTGATTCTCCCTTTTTAAGTAAACAGCGCTTTTCAGGGCACCATCAGTGAGGGAAAGAGAATCATATTAAGACACTAGGGTCCCCCACTAAATACTTGCCCTCTCGGGCCACTTTGAGTGTCTAGAGAGAATAATCTCTAGAAAGAATCACTACTTATTCCCACCCCTCAACGTTATCACGTCGACGACTCTATCATTCGAACAGCTATTTGCTGAACGCCTGTAGAGACGTACTGCCACCGAATAACCGGCAACCGCCAGACATTACTCGGCTTGGGGATTTCATGTCAGCGAATCTTGGAAGCGTACTTCCGGCAAAAAACCTAATTTTTTAGGCTCTGTGCTAGAAATACGAAACCAAAACTCGAAAGAGGAATATGTTCCCCTACCAAAAATCACTTTTTTAAATGAGCTCTGGTAGGGCCTCGGCACCCTAAAGTTCCGAGGCGTAACTGTAAAACCAGTTCTAGACTATTGTAGCCTATTGCTGATATACAGTCATTTCGGGCTAATTCTGCCAAATGGGGGTAGTAAAACCCTTTCTTGACAGAGATCCTTCTCACCGGGACAAATATCTGCCCCGGAACCCTTCTGCAATGCATAAAAGACACCAGTGTGCTCGCGCACAATTCATGGCACCTCCGCTGTTCACCTTCGTGACAGTGGTAAGCACTACAGTCCGTCTCGCGACGAATCTTTACCCCCAGGGTAGGGGTTATTTGACCAAGTCATCTATTACACTCGCGCTAGGCGGGTGCAACCGATGATACGACCTTGATCGTCGCGTACTGGCCCGCTCGTTACGAGCAGATCAGTAGTTGAACGACCTTGGCCGCGAGCTGCATTCGCCGTGATAAATGACACGACAAATGAAACTCCCTCGGTCGGCTCGGGCAAGTCAACGACTTCACCAAATACCGTCTCAACGACAGCAATGGTAGAGCCATTGAGCTCCAAGGAACCAACAACCTTATCGGTCTGGTCCGCTCGAGCCACCCCAGCACTGGGCAAACTGGCTACGACGTCTCCGTCGATAACCAAGTTTACCTGATGTGGGGTGAGGTTTACTACTTCCATATTCACCTCCTTAGGTGTAATGGCATTAGCGGCACGGAATTTCCGGCCTACAGCTGTAGCTTACTAGGCTTTAGCTGTTCGAAAGTCAAAGACCCCCGAACGAAAACTAGATATAACAGGCTTTTGTAAAAAAATTAAGAGATAAAAAATGTTTGTGCTCTATTTTTTTTAAAAGATTGTTTCTAGTCTTGGTTCGAAAGTCATTGTCTTTCATTTTTGAAGGTTCGTTTTCTATACTAGCTACTAGAGTTTGCGGGCGCAGGCAATCTGCCTAATTTTATCTTAAATAAATGGCACTGCTGGCCACGCAAACGTATAGTAGTAAGTAAAGTGCAGTTTCGTCCTTTTGGACTCATCAGTGCTGACACACATCAGCAGACATGCACCAAGAAGCAAGCTTCTTGGTATAGGTTTATTTTTTCAAGGCACTGGTGCCTATCTGTGGGTTTCCTACGGCCCACTTATTACCTGGTGTTAAAGCCAGGGGCTATGACGGCTTGCTAGGCCCCCTGGAGCTTCCCCAGAGAATTACAGACATTTTTAAGAGTGTCGTGCTCACAACTAAAGCCTAACTGATTCAATCAGTCTTCTGTTCCCAGGGAGGCTAATCCCCGGCCTGTCGCTCACGCACAGGCAGTACCCGAGAGTCTGGCTTCAGCCTTCGTTCTCTTCTTTTACAAAGAGACCTTCCAGCGTTGAGCCAAACCTCTGTGACGACTCTTGATAGTCGACATCGAGATCAATGACCTCTCCATCTTCCATCAAGAAACCCGTCCATGGGTCCTCAACAATAAACATTTCACCTCCTCTCTCTTCCTATTGGTAGCCTTTCAACTCACTACTCATGCATTCGTAGTGTATTGAAAGGCTCGCTAGAAAAAAAGTTTGGGTGTTACATTTATGTAATGTGCATATGCTCTTTTCAAAGCATCGAAGGGTAGTATAGCACCGTTAAGTTTATTTGTCAATACTTTTCTACACTTTTATGCAATAATAATCTTCCAACAGATAAGAATTACTTGTATTTTATGTTATATATTACTGATATTTATGCATATGACAGTTATTTTTGTGGGTCTAAGCTGGTTATTTAACACTGCTTTTTTAGTAAATAAAAAACCGTCTTGCATAAACAAAACGGGAATACATAGCTATTTCTAGCTGGTCTCTACCTTGTAAAACTCAGAGAAGTACTCTGTGGGTAGATAGTTGTAAGAAGCTGTAAGCACTGCACTAAAGGCATAATAAACGTGCTCAATCTGCTCAAACTCAAGCTCGCCATCTTCATAGGCCATAAACATCATTTTTAGTGGCTCTATCGCTCCACATAGGAAACAATACAGCTGAGCCGAGTCTGTGAGGTCAATGCCCTCATCTAGATAGTCAAGGGCCAATTCTGAGCTCCGAGAGTCATAAGTAATGTCAAAATACTTAAACTTAGGAGACGTCTTAATTAGCCTAATTGCATCTATCACATTTGCCCAGTTAGGTGTTTCCTGCTGGGTAGTGATCTTGGTATTTTTGGCCTTATTTTCTTTCTTGGCCTTTTTCTTGCTTTTTTTGCTCATTGACCTGAGCCCTTCTGTTGTAGGTACTAATTTCAAGCAATATTATATATGCTATTACTGTATAAGTCAATACCTATTGAGCAAATATTGTCTTCTAAATGTAATGGACCCGGCGCAATGCGCCGGGTCCGTATGGGTGTAACTTTTTGGTCACAATAGTGACCTGAGCGTCAATCTCTAAGATGTTAAAGATTGATGCATCTCTGCTTTGAAGCTGAATCTCTTCGACAGGCAGCTTCAGCCTGCCCTTCTACGTTCGGTGATCTAGTAGCCTCCTCCCATTGGAGACTCCTTTCATTTGTTGTGATTGCGACTTTCGTCTGCGGGTAGCCACTTGCCACCCGCACCTCTTGTGCTCACCCCTGGGGTGAGTGGCATGGCATCTATACCGCGCCCATACTCTCCCCTTTCTAAAAGAAGCGTACACTTGAGTCAATCACGGCTATTCTAGCACAGCTAAGCACTATTGTCAATACAAGCTGACAGTATTACTTGGCTATTCTTGGTAGTTTTGCCAAGCAAGCTCAAAAACAACTCTAAGAGTTTCGACTATTTGCTTGTTCTCAATAACAATACCGGTGGAGTCTTCGCCTGCGTAGGTTACTAGGGTTGCTCTATTAGGATACAGGGTGATATCTGCCATTACTGGTGTTTTGATTCTTTTTGTTTTGCGCGAAATCTTATTGCTTGAAGGCAGTGGCTGCGTAACCGAGTAGTATAGTACTTTGCTAGAGAGCTTTTTTCTTACGCGCAGCACGGCGTTTTCACCAGTATGACCAGGAAAAATAGCCTCTACTTCATCTACATTAGTTACTCCATAGACCTCGTCGCCAGCCTTGGCTTTGCGGCGTGATTCTGCATTTGTCTGGGCTATGCCTTTTTTGCCTTTATAAAATCTCACAACCGGCACTTCTGCACCATCTGTTGAGCGAGACATTTCGTTAAGACCAGGTAGCAAGTTCTTGAGCTCGTCTTTTTTAGATACTAGGGCTTTTGACTGGTCATCTAGATAGCGATCTATTGATGTGGGTGGCTCAGCTACAAAAACAGTCTTCTTGCCCTGAGTAGACTCGCTTACCAGCCCCATCTTGGCTAGCTCGCCCAAGATAACGTAGGCTGTAGCTCTATTTATTTCAGCTTGTTCGGCTATTTTTTGAACAGCACTGGGCCCCAAAAAAAGTGCCGCAACATAGACTTTGGCTTGTTTGTTGGTAAACCCCACAGATTGCAGCTTGGCTGCTAGTTCTACTATTTGCATAGCTCTTATTCTAGCTTATGCTGGTGATGTTGTCAATATTTTTCAACAAAAAACATGACCAAAGAATCAATCATATGTATTGCTATTTTATAAGTTTTATGCTAAAGTATGTGAGTGCTTAGACAAAGTAATAGCACCTATCTTGCTACTCAGGAGGTAAGCATGAGCACTTCAATAACCGACCTAGAGCGTATCATCTCTCAGATAGAAGACCCTGATGAACAGGAAAAGCTTAAAAAATTTCTAACAATTAGAGAAGAGATCGAATCAAGCCCAAACTTTCTTACTGTTATTGATTCGCTAGCTCCAGATGAAGAATGGATTGGACATATTTTTGCTCTCCCCATCGTCTGGCTCAGCAGGCCACGCAGAGAGCTGCAGTTTCTAGATGCTGTTAAAAAAATTAGGCCCAAGCTAGAAGCAGACTCTTAAGCGGCCGTAAGCTAAGGAGGCAAGATACCAATCTTGCCTCCTCTTTTCTTATAAAGATAGTGTATAATAATCATTATGAATGAAACATATTCGAGCTCCAGCGAAATAAATCCCAAAAAGGTCGAACTTGAAAAGCCTGCCCACGAATACTCTATATTAACCCTCAAACACTATGAGAAGCGTGTCACACAAGATGCAGGCGTAAAGAAACCAATAGAATTTGTAAGCGATGAAAAAATGCGCACTATTTATATCCAAAGGACAAGTAGACTAATTGAAAAAATACTTAAAGAAGACTTTGGCACAGTTGTATACCTCGATAAATCTGCGCGCCCAGTATCACTGATGGTAAGAGAGATGTGGGACATTTTTGCGCCAGATAAGCCTAAGCCAGATACAAAATTTGCAAACGTCGACGCCCATCACTGGCTAAATGATTCAGAAGCCAGGCCAGAAACACATGAAGCACATGCAATGGTAATACCGCAAAGCGTGATTCAAGAACTTCAAAATGCTTTTAAAAATGAATTTTACCAAAAAGATGAGAATGGAAATGTGCTACTCAATGATAGTAACCAGCCAATAGGTAAAAAGGTACTAATAGTTGATGAGATATCTGTCAGCGGTAGTACCCTAGTGCTTGCTAAAAAAATGTTCAAGGCCGCATTTCCTGCAGTAGAATTTGAAACTGAGCAGTGGCTCACATCTATCAATGTTGAGCGTGGTGGCAGACTGATACCAAGAGAGCTACCAGTCTGGTACCATGAAAAAGACGTAAGTGGGCGTTTCGTGGGAGATATAAAAGAAGACTCTGAGATATTTAGTGCCCCGCTTGATGGTCCTGACCCTTTAAGCCAGGCCCTGCGCGCTGATATTAAGCAAATGGCAATAGATATCCGTACAGGCAAACAAGCAATTAGGCCAAGCCAAGATCAAGATGCTGATGAGCTCATATATTATTACCCTGGCGGAGATGGCATGGCAGATAAAAGTAAACCTAGATACAAAATTGACTATGCGCCACCGGAAGATACAAACAAATCTGTTTTTTCAAAAAATTGATCTGGCAATAAATGATTAGCTAGGTCAAACAAATCTCTTTACAACCTGTTGCCTATCTGCTATGATAAGCGTTGTTATATTTATTGAGCTCAAAAGCCAGTAAATACAAGTCTCAAATAATCAAAAAAGGAACCAGACAAGACATATGCCAATCATCAAATCAGCCAAAAAACGTATGCGTCAGCAAGATGCTAAACGCCTATACAATGTAGCCGTAAAGACTTCTGTGAAAAAGCAGCTGCGAGTTGTAAAAGACGAAGTTGCTACTGGAAAAGTAACCAGTGCTGCCCTAGTAGCTGCTGTTGCTCAGCTAGATACTGCTGTAAGAAAAGGCGTACTTCACAAGCGCACTGCAGATCGTAAAAAATCTCGACTAACAAAAGAGTACAACTCTCTAGCTGCAAAACCATATGGTACAGAAAACCCAGGTAAGCCAGGCGAAAAGAAAAAAGCCGTCAAAAAGCCAGCCGCAAAAGCAGTAGCCAAGAAGGCGCCAGCCAAAAAAGTTGCCGCTAAGAAACCAGCAGCCAAGAAATAACACTAAACTCCACCTTACAGGGTGGAGTTTTTGTTTGTGGTGGATTTAATATAACTGGATACCCTCCGCTAGTCAGCGGACTGGCCGGGTATGACGGCCAGGAAAGCAAAGGATGATGGATTTATCTATACTGGATACCCTCCGCTAGCCAGCGGACTAGCTGGGTATGACGGAAAATATGTCATTCCCTCTCCCCTCCGTCATTCCCTTGCCTCCCCTTCGTCGTTCCCGCGCAGGCGGGAAACCAGTTCCTAAATAACTACAGCTCACTAAGCTGGTAAATCAACATTTCCATAGCTCCAGTAGCCTCTAGCTGGCCAGACTTCATGCCAAAGTCTGCGTCTACTATAAGCTGGTAGGCTTTAGCTAGCTGAGCCATGTCTCTACCTCGCACTAGATTTTGGGCCTTTGTAGCTGCATAGGGGCTAATAGCGAGCTGTTTTTGCCAGCCACTGCCCTGGCCCTCGTTGTCTTTAGCCAAAACCATTGTGCGGTACTGGTAGGTAATAGCACCAAGTATCATTTGGTCTGGCTCACCTGCCACTCTTAGGTCTTTATACATTTTTGTAGCCCTCAAGGCGTCTCCTCTAGTGATACAATCTATCATCATAAATGCCGTCTGCGCTAGATTTGGCACCACTAGCTCGTCTATGGTATTTACTACTATCTTGTCTGTAAACCCACATAGCTTGAGCATTTCTTGCTCTAGCTGCCACTGGTCGTTACCAACTCTATCTATGAGTACATTTATAGTACTATTTTCTATGCTACTGTTGTTGTCTTGAGCTATTTTCTTGATCCAGTTGACCAGCTCGTGCTGAGTCAAAAGCCTAAAGTTTTTAGCATTTTTAAGCTTTGAGAGGGTCTTAAAATAGACACTTCTCTTGTCTAGCTTGGTGTCTACCAGCACTACATTTGTTGAGTCTGCGATACTAGCGATTAAGCTATCTATTTTGTCTTTTTGTAGCTTATGGGTGCCCAAATCTCTAACTACTAGTAGCCGGCTACTCACAAACATTGGCACTACTGCTAGTGAATTGAGCAAATCACTCAGTGGTCGCTCGCTCATTTCAAAAATCTCAAGATCTGCATCACCGCCAGTTTTGCTAATATAAGTCTGTTTGATTTTGGCCACTTGCTTGGCTATTGCATAGCTGTTATCACCATAAAAATAAAATAACATAAATCAATTTCCAATTTTCAGTTTACAATTTTTAATTAGGCTATCCAACTTTCAAAGATACCTTTGGGGTCAGTTTCGAGACAAAATCATATTGCAACGACTTACAGAATACCAAAACTCTCTCACCGAATACAGCTGTTCGCTCTTCTAGGTCGTATGGATTGTTTATGTCTTGCTTCATTGTTCCTTAATTGTAAATTATAAATTGAAAATTGAAAATTATAAGCACTTTAGTGCTTTACTAGTTTCTGACAGCTTGTGCAAATATGGGTGCCCCTGCCGGCTACTCGTATTTTTTTGACTATGCCCTTGCAGCCAGCGCAGTCTTGGCCTTCACGGCCATAGACCTTGGCAAAATTAAGGTAGTTGCCTTTCTTGCCCTCTGCATCTACGTAGTTTCTAGAAGAGCTGCCGCCCAGCTCAATACTGAGCTTCATAATCTCGCGCAGGCTAGAATATAATCTTTTTAGCTTGATGGTACTAACATCTCCTACTTTTGTAGCTGGGTGAATTCTAGCTGAAAAAAGCCCTTCATCGGCATAGATGTTGCCTACTCCGGCCAGCACTGTTTGGTCTAGAATAGCCGCTTTGATGCTGGTTTTTTTACGGTGCTGAAGTGCACTATTGAATTGTTCAAAAGTATAGCTATCACTGAGTGGCTCTGGGCCTAGCTTGCTCAAAAACAGATTAGATTCATACAAACCTTCAGATTTTTCTAGCTTTACCCAGCCAAACTTTCGCTGGTCATTAAAGTACAGCTTGGCGCCACTTGTGAAGCCTATTGTGACTCTGGTAGATTTATCTGGAAGCTTGGCAATAAGACTGTCGTTTGGGTGGCCGCCCGCAAAACCTTGCCCAGCCCTAGACTCATAGACTAGCTGACCGGTCATTTTGAGATGAACCAAGATGCTATACCCAGACGATAGCGGAATAATAATAACTTTGCCGCGACGGTTTACGGCCTCTACTTTTGCGCCAATTAGCACTCTGTCTACTAGCGCCTGGCTACTGGGAAAACCTTTTGGCCAATCAAAAGCCAGGCTCTTCAGCTGTAAGCCTGGTAAAAAGCCCTGCAATCCTAGTCTTACTGTTTCTACTTCTGGTAACTCTGGCATAGCAAAAGTATGACAGAATAGGCTCGCTCTAACAACCAAAAGCAAGATACTATCTCTTGATGTATTTACTAGCTATTTTTATAAGAAGACTTGATTTTGTGTTATAAAAATTGTATAATACAAAAAGTTCATCGACCAAGGGAGAACCTAAAAAATGCATAAGACACTTAGGTACTGGCTAGAGCTAGGCTTTGCTGTTGCATTGCTCTGTCTTTCGGCGGGAGTAACGATGTTTGCAATTTACACTGCAGGTAGGCGCTGAGATGAGAATCAAAGGGCCAATAGCTAAAACCAATCTACATATTGCCAGCGAGATGGCTAAGCGAATAGACTTTGCCATAAAGAAAAATCGCAAAACCATTGTGCGCAAGAAAAATGGCGTCAAATACAGGCTAGTCTATTCTAGAAGTAATGACATTTTGATGTTTTCGCTTGAGGGGTTTGGAGATATTATGGGTTGCCTTGCAGGCATTGAGCTTGATGATCAAGTAATTGACCAAAAGCTAGTATCACTCGATGGTGACGTAACTCTTTGTGTTGGAAAACACGATATAGCAAAAGCTACTTTCTATGTAAAAATATACTTAGAAGAGCAGCCTAGTCTTTTTGACTAGGCTTTTTTATTTACTTTTATTGAAATCATAGACTAATCTAGATTGATGCTTGGCGTGCTAGGGCGGGCCGCCAAAATAGAGTCTGTAGCGATCTGTAGGGCCTCATCTCGGCTACCAAAAATACCGTTGGCATACTGCTCTTCTAGCTCAGATAACACAAGCCCTATTAGCCTAGAGTCTTGAGTCTTATCAAAGCCTGGTATCAAGCTTATTATATCTTGGCCAGAGATACCAAGATCGCGCTTCACGCTGGGTGCGCGCACCTCTACTGGCTGGCTCAAATGCTCTTGCCAAATCTTTTCTACCTCAGCAAAGCTTGCCTTCTCTTTGCTGACTGTTCCGTCTGGCATAGTGCGCCAGCTGGCTTGCCCGTCGGCTCGGTGTAGTTCAAGTAAATCTGCAAACATTGGGTGGTTCATCATTTTCTTTTGATTACTGGGCTTCATTTTTGGTAGCTGGGCAATGTTAATATGCTTCTCTATTAGCCACAAAATGTCGTCTTTTTGTTTGTTAGAAAATTTAAGCCTGTTAAGAATTGGTCTGGCAAGCTCTTCACTTGTAACATCGTGGCCATGAAAAGTAATTCGCCCAGTAGAGTCTTCTGGTAGTTTTTGCTTGCTGGGCTTACCAATATCGTGAAGGAGTGCAGACCAAATCAGCTCTGGGCTGGCATCTCTGGGTAGGGCTTCCATTATTAATAGCTGGTGCACCCAAACATCTCCTTCGGCATGAAATTCCACCCCCTGCTCTACGCCCTTACCGGCGCTGAGTTCGGGTAATAGTTTATCAATAATGCCAAGCTCGTCGAGGTCTTCTATGGCTTTTTGGCGTGACTGGGCACTTACCAAAATAGCTGTAATCTCAATGCGCAATCGTTCGCCAGAAATAGAGCCTAGCTCGCCTTGGGCTACCGCCTGCTTGATATCTAGGTGCGTCTGAGCTTCGTATTCAAAGCCTAGCTTGTTTCTAAATCTTACAGCCCTAATAATTCTCAGTGGATCTTCTCTAATTCGCTCTGAGCCATCACCCACGAATCTAATAGTTTTAGAATCAAGATCGCTAAGAGCTTGGGGCTGATAAAACAGCTGAGAAGTTACTGGGTCAAGCGCAATTGCATTGATCGTGAAGTCTCGACGCTCAAGATCATCTTCAAGCGTAGCGCCTAAATCAACTTGAGTTGCTTCACGGCCCAGGTGAGCCTCAACGTCTTTGCGGTAGCTGGCTACCTCTATTTCGCTATCACCAAGCCTTACTCTACTTACTCCATAGGCTTGGGCGGTATCGTGATACTCAGAGCGCTCAAAGCCAGGTAGCGCCACAATTTGGGCAGGGCTGGCACTTGTTGCCAAATCATAGTCTTTTGGCTCTTCACCAAGCATCATATCTCTTACTGCTCCACCCACAACAACGGCTTCAAAGCCGTTAGACTGCAAAATACCACAAGCCAAGATAGCCTGCGAATACTCTGGGCTGGGCTGCAAAATAGAAAGCTCTGGTGGCTGAGGGGCTGATTCCATTGACTACATTATAGCTTATTTAGCCGCTTATGCAATTGACAAAATTGCTTTTAAAAGGTATTATATGGACTCATTTGTACCTGCAAACCACAAACCAACATGAAGGAGAAAAAGTGCTAGCACAATCGGCCGGTTATTCTGGCGCAAACTACCTAGTAGCCTATCTACTAGTGTTTATTATTGGTGGCACACTTGTCTTGTGGATGCACCGAAACGGTGTCGCCCCCAGCAAGATCGTGCTTACCTGCTTTTTACTATTTGTATGCCCCATTGCAAGCATTGCAATGGCCGTGATATACACCCAACAAGCTAACAATGAATAATCATTGTTAGCGCCTCAGTCTCAGAGCTACCGCTCTGAGACTTTTTACTTTTGCCAAGCTACATAGGGTTGACTTACAGCTATTATTATGATATTATCTATAAGCTTATTTTGCAAAAAAATAAGTGCATTAAAAATTATAAAAATCTTATAATTTAAGGATTGAACCTGGAGGTTCAATGGAAGTTTTAACAAAGGTACAGAAGCTACTTGTGCAATTTATTGCACCAAGAAAATTAGTAGAAGTGTCTTCTCTGCCCACCACCAGAGAGACAGACAAAATCTCTCTGGCCCGAGAGCAAGCCGCCAATAACGGCAAGCTGGTTTTAGAGCCAGACCCGGATAGAGTTATCGACCTGTCTGCTCTGCAACAAAGCCTTACCGAGCAAGACTACACTCTTGTAGAGGCGGGTATCGTAGCTCGGCAGAATCTTTCTGCCTATGCAAGAGAGATATATGTGGTTCGCTTTAGCTTTAAGCTAAACGCCGAACATACAGATGCCACCAGCATTGCTCAAGAAGAGTTTGATAGACTCGCTGATATGTCTTTTTGGCACGCCTGCGGCTATCTAAACCCGTCTAAAACCTGCCCAGATGACCGGGCTCAAGACTGGCTAAGTATAAACTTGGCCTCACGAGTACAAAGATTTGTAGGAGAAGATCCTACTCACCCCATTCTAGTCTCGCAAAGAGACGAGTATGGCAACAAGTCCAGCACTAAGGCGCCAATCAGGGCCCAGTGCTCCATGAGCCTTTCTGGCGGCAGACCCCTTCTAGAGAAGCTATAAGTTATAGCTTTTTGGCCCTGGTTTCACATTTTGTGGAACCGGGGCTATTTTTTTTACAATAAATCTAGCTTAGCTCACCCCAGCTGGTGCCAGTTTTTACACCCACCTCAATTGGTACCGCAAACTTATGAACTGCTATCATTTCTTTAGACACAATTTCAATCACGGCCTTCTCTTGGTCTTTAGGGCACTCCACAATGAGTTCATCATGTATTTGTAAAATTAGCTTGGCATTATTGGGTAGTTTTTTGTGAATACTTATCATTGCCAGCTTCATCATGTCTGCAGCTGTTCCTTGAAGCGGCATATTCACAGCAGCCCGCTCGGCAGCAGAACGAACCAAGAAGTTGCTCGAGGCTACGTCTGGGCAGGGACGTCTTCTGCCAAAAATTGTCTCGGTGTAGCCTTCGTCATGAGCAAATTTTTTAACACTAGCAATATACTGCGCCACCCCTTTGCGAAGCTCAAAATAACGGTCGATAAAGTCTTTTGACTGGGCGTAATCAAAACCAGTAGCCACAGACAGTCCATGGGTATTCATGCCATATAAAACACCAAAATTTATTGCCTTGGCGGCATAGCGCTGTTCTGGCGTGACTTCTTCTGGCTTAATTCCAAACATCTCAGCACTAGTGAGAGTATGAATATCTGCCCCCTCCACAAAAGCTTTTATCATTGGCTTGTCGTTGGCCAGTGCTGCTGCCAGCCTAAGCTCTATTTGGCTATAATCTGCAGACACCAAAATATTGCCCTCTGATGCCACGAATGCTTTGCGTATCTCTCGACCGGTTTCTGTGCGAGTAGGAATATTTTGCAGGTTTGGATTAGTACTACTCAAGCGCCCTGTCTGAGCGATTGTCTGATTGTAGCTAGTGTGAATTCTAGAGTTGGGTTTTACCAGCTTGGGCAAAGCATCTACATAGGTGCTGGTCAGCTTGGTGAGCTCTCGATACTCAAACATCATATCGACAATCTTATGCTTGCCACGCAGCTTCTCTAGCTCGCTAGCCGCAGTACTTATGCCGGTCTTAGTCTTTTTTAAGCCCTGGCTATCTATTTTAAGCTTTTCAAAAAGCACCACCTGCAGTTGAGCTGGTGAGCTAATATTAAATTCCTCACCTGCAAGACCCCATATGCTTGCCTGTAATTTGTCTATCTCTAAGTGGTATTGAATTGATAATTTGTTCAAAAATTTTGAGTCTAACTCTACGCCTTGATATTCCATATCACCGAGTACTTCTATAAGCGGCCACTCCATTTGAGCAGCAAGGCTGGCCAGCTCGCCAATAGAATCTAGCTGCTTTTCTAGCTTCTTATAGAGTCTCCAGGTAATGTCAGCATCTTCGGCGGCGTACTGAGAGGCTTTTTTGATATCAATTTTATCAAAGGTCTGTTGGTTCTTGCCCTTGGTGCCAATTAGCTCTTCAATCTCAATCATAGATATACCCAGCTCATTGTAGGCCAGCTGACTCAAGCTCTGGGCCCTACCAATAGGGTTTATAAGAAATGCCGCAACCATAGTATCAAACACAATTGGCCCAAGGTGCATCTCATCATGAGGTCGCATTACCACATAGTCATATTTGATATTATGACCAACTTTTCCTATCGCTGGGTCTTTCAAAATAGGGCCAATAACATCATAGTACTGGTCGTAGCCAATTTCGGTCTTCTGGCTGTGGGCTAGTGGCACATAATAAGCCTCGCCTTCTTTAAAGCTAAAAGAGGCCCCTACCAAGTCAGCATCTATGGCGTCTACGCTGGTTGTTTCGGTGTCATAGGCAAAGACCTTTTGGGCTTTGAGCTTGGTGGCTAGCTGCTTGAGCTCATTGAGCTTGGTTATTAGATGGTATTTGGCGGTCTTGAGATGTTCACGGTTAAAATCTGCCGCATCCTCTGCCCCACCCTGCTGAGCGTCTGGTGTGGGGGCATCTTCTGAAAGTGACTGAGTTGGCAATTTGGCAAGTAGACTTTTAAACTCTAGCTTGTGGAATAAATCAAAGACCTTTTTTTTGTCATAATCATGCAGAGCCGAATCTGCAAGCTTAAAATCAAACTCAACATCGCGCTTTATTGTTGAAAGATCAAGGCTCAAATAAGCACTTTCTTTGCCGGCTGCAAGCTTTTTGGCCAGAGCTGGTTTAATCAATTCAATATTTTCATATATTTTATCGAGAGTCTTATACTCACTCACTAGATCTGTGGCACCCTTGTCGCCAATACCTGTAACTCCCGGGATATTATCGCTGGTATCGCCTTTCAAGGCCTTATAGACAATAAACTCTTCTGGGGTAACGCCATATTTATCATAGACCGCTTTTTCGTCATAGATAAACGTGTCGCTAAAGCCTTTGCGCATGGTATAAACTGATACATTTTCTGAAACCAACTGGAGTTCGTCCATGTCACCTGTTACCACAACTACGTCTAGCTTGTCTTTATACGATTTGGTGAGAGTACCAATAATGTCGTCGGCCTCATAGCCCGGTGCCTCAATAAGTGGAATATTAAAGGCAGCTACAAGCTCCTTGGTAAGTGGCATCTGTGCGTATAGCTCGTCTGGAGCTTTTTTGCGGGTGGCTTTGTAGTCTGAATACTGGTCATGACGAAAAGTCTTTCCAGGTGCATCCCAGGCAACAATAGCATAGTCTGGCTTGAGCTCACGCAGTGCGAGTAGCATCATCATAGTGAAGCCATAGACCGCATTGGTGGGTGTGCCGTCTTTGGTGGTGAGGTGAGGAATAGCGTGAAACCCCCTGTGCACCAAGGCGTGACCATCAAATACAACTAGTTTTTGGCGCTTTTTAGTATCTTTGTTCATATTTGTATTATAACAGCCTTGGGCTATTTTTTTTCAGTACTGGGCGCTATACTTATAGGTATTATGAGTGAAGCACACAAAGATACTGGGTATAGCAAAGAGCCAAATTCTGAAACAACCCAAAAGATTAAGGATATTTTAGCAGTCAAGAAGCCAAGCAACCCGGCTAGAGAAGTAGAATACAGACCCCTAACTGCAGAAGAAAAAGCTGCTGCCAAAAATGGATTGGTAGAGGCCCGCAAAGCCCTGGCAGATGCCCAGGCTCGCGCAGCGGCCCGCAAGAAGCTTTATTCTTGACGATTAAAAAAGGTAATCAGAAAATCTTACAAATGTACTAGCTAGCTACTTAATGTAGTCTTTGAGTCTCTTAGAATCTTTGTGCTTACGAAGCTTGGTCAAAGCTTTGGCTTCAATCTGTCTAATTCTCTCTCTGGTAACGCCAAACTCTTGGCCAACTTCTTCTAGGGTATGACTACGGCCATCATCAAGCCCAAAGCGCATTCGTAAAATCTTTTGTTCGCGTGGAGTAAGCATAGATAGTGTTTCATCGATATGCTCTTTTAGCAGCTCAAAGGTTGCGGCCTCATGAGGGCTTACAGTATCTTGATCTTCTATAAAATCACCTAGGCTACTGTCTTCGTCTTCACCTACTGTAGCGTCAAGGCTAGTGGTATCTTGAGAAATTTTTAGAATATGATTGACCTTCTCAACATCAATTTCCATATCTTTAGCTATTTCTTCTGGCAAAGGCTCTCTACCTAGCTCAGTGGTGAGTCTACGTTGAGTGCGGGTCAGCTTGTTGATTGTTTCAACCATATGAACTGGTATTCTAATAACTCTGGCTTGGTCGGCAATAGCTCGAGTAATAGCTTGGCGAATCCACCAGGTGGCGTAAGTACTAAATTTAAAACCACGAGTGTAGTCAAACTTTTCAACCGCTCTAAGCAAGCCGGTATTGCCCTCTTCTATAAGATCTAGTAGGTCTAGCCCACGACCAATGTATTTTTTGGCAATACTAACAACAAGTCTTAGATTGGCTTCTGCCAAAGCGTCTTTTGCAGATTTGTCACCTTTCTCTATTCGCTTAGCGAGGGAAACTTCATCTTCTGCGGTAATAAGTGGAATCTTACCTATCTCACGAAGGTAAAGTCTCACTGAGTCGTCAGCAATGTCTTTGATGTTGTCATCACTAGCAGCGTTTTCAACGTCTTCTTCTGGTTCGGTCTGCCAAATCATTTTGTCTTTTTGGTCTACTACCTCTACGCCTTGGTCTATTAAGGCAGAATAAAGATCGTCTAGACCTTCAATATTGTTTTCGGCGTCTGGAATGTCTGACATTATCTCTTGCTGGGTTACAAAGCCCTTTTGACGACCTTTTGCTACTAGTTTGTCTATTGCGTTTTGTAGATTTTGATCATCGTCTACTGGTGCTGGGGCGGGGGTGGTTTTTTTGGGCATATTATTTACTCCTCGTTAAGTAAGGCTTGATAGGTTTTTAATAACTTTTTTGCTAGAGCCGTATCGCCGGCTTCTTCGGCTTCAGAAATATTTCTAGTGAGCTGTCTTTTGTTTTTTTCTCGAACAATTTTGTTCAGTCTATGTATTTGGGTGAAGGCTTCGAGCCGTGCGTCGTGATCTGACTCAGCAGAATACACGTGTTCTCCCCGTAATGAAAGTATCTTAACATAGTCTGATTGTTCTGGCAATAATTTTGCTATCTCGACTGCTTCGGCCTTAGGGTTATCACGCACAGCTTCAAAAATAGCTCTGTGCATAACAGAAATATTTTGGTAGTCTACATCACCTGTGACATCTCTTGCCGGCTTACATGACAGCATTAGTTCGAGGGCTATGACCTCAATTTTTTCAGCTCTAGTTAGCTGGGCTTTAGGCTCTGTAGCAGGCAGCTCTACCCTGGCAGCAGCTACAGTGACTGGCTTATGTTCAAGCCCGCTATCTAGCTTTTTGTGTAGAGTTAGCTCTGGCACATCAATTGTTTGGGCTAATTTTTTTATGTA
>Ga0114969_10000555_pt1 | contig 32123 bp, 21 predicted proteins | sample M_130807_MF_Meta_FD_87316 | JGI IMG/M metagenome (GOLD analysis project Ga0114969, IMG submission 87316) | Freshwater microbial communities from Lake Montjoie, Canada to study carbon cycling - M_130807_MF_MetaG | ecosystem: Environmental > Aquatic > Freshwater > Lake | place: Lake Montjoie...
CTGACCATAACCAGCACCAGCATCCAAAATTTGAGGTGCTTTTGGAGCCGTTTTCTCCCACGTTCGCAACTCTTTATGTACATGCCATGCCCGTAAGAGCAACAAATCAAGCAAATTATAAAAAGTTTTCCTAAGGAATGGACTCTTGTTGAATACGTTGCCAAGACGGCGTTTGATAGGATCGTACTGCATAGCTAGGTTAGAAATAGGCTGCAAATCTACTAAAGTGTAGGCAGATTGATTATTTCAACCCAACGAATGAAAGGTAAAATGTAAAATATTGAGCAAAAAGGGTTTAAAATTACTTTTTACTTCTCTTCTTCTGCTGGAGGGATGTGTAAATTTCTAAAAAGAGTTTCCATATGTTCCACATGATCAAGGGTATCATCAATAAAAAACTCAAGCTGAGGAACAATTCGAGCTTGTTTTCCTATACGAAGACCTAATTCTTTACGGATTTCGGAAAGATGGGTTTTTATGGATTTTAAGATTGATTTAGGCTCTGGAGCCTTAAAAACACTAATTTGAACCCTCGCCAACGACAGATCTGGGGTAATTTTCACTCCGGTAATGGTGATAAAATGATTTCCATACCAATTACGTCCTTCTCTTTGAAAGAGTTCCCCCAATTCCTTCTGTATTAACTTTGAATATTTTTGTTGGCGTACTGAATCCATACCACAAAGATAATAATTAGATGTGTCACCAATAACGATTACTTATATTTGACCCGTGAAAAATTACCTCCGCTTACTAAGTTTCCTAAAGCCTTATAAAAGTACTGCTGCTATTTCTGTGCTTTTCAACATCCTAACCGTTGTTTTTTCGCTGTTCTCATTAACGATGATTGTTCCGTTTCTAAACGTGTTATTTAGTCAGGAGCGAAATTATAAGTTGATGCCTTGGAGTTTATCTGTAAACGCCTTGTTGAATAACCTCAATTATTTTCTATCAGATTTAGTAATTCGTGAAGGACAAATTCAAGCGCTTTTAATGATTAGCGTGATGGTGGTTGTAATTATGTTTTTTAAGAACCTTACTCGTTATTTAGGGATGTATTACATTATTCCAATTCGTAATGGCGTAGTTAGAGATGTTCGTTCGTTGTTGTATAATAAAATTCTTGCTTTACCAATTGGTTACTTTACGGATGAAAGAAAAGGAGATTTAATTTCACGTATGACTAGCGATGTTCAAGAAATTGAATATGGAATCATGAATTCATTAGAGGCGGCATTCCGTGAACCGTTGAATATAATTATTTTTTTGGTTACGATGTTTACAATGAGTGTTCATCTTACTGTTATCGTTTTAATTTTATTACCAATAGCTGCATTGTTAATTGGAAGTGTTGGAAAAAGTTTACGCACCAAATCAACATTGGCAATGGATAAGATGGGCGAACTTTTAAGTAACATTGAAGAAACACTTGGTGGCTTAAGAATTATTCATGCCTTTACAGCAGAGAAAAATGCAACCGAAAAATTCGGAACACTAAACAAAGATCATTATCGTTTGCAAGTAAAAATAAATCGTCGTCGGGATATGGCTTCTCCGATGAGTGAGTTTTTAGGCACTGTTGTGATGATGGTGGTAATGTATTTAGGTGGAATTATTGTAATTCATAACGAAGGAAGTCTCGGACCATCAGAGTTCATCGCATACATTGCCATTTTTTCACAATTACTTCCACCAATAAAAAGTTTAACAACGGCCTTTTATAATATCCAAAAAGGGATGGCTTCATCAGAGCGTATTTATAAAATTTTAGATGCCGAAATTAAAGTGAAAGAGCCACTAAATCCTAAAACGTTATCTGGATTTCAATCGGGGGTTGAGTTTAAAAATGTTTCATTCTCTTATCGCAAAGGCGAAGATGGTTATGTTTTAAAAGATATTAATTTAATTATTTCAAAAGGAAAAACAATAGCGTTAGTGGGACAATCAGGCTCTGGTAAAACTACCTTAGCAGATATGCTTCCTCGTTATTATGATCCTGATGGTGGAGAAGTTTTAATGGATGGTGTTAATATTCGTGAATTTAGCATTCATGATGTTCGTACACAGATGGGAGTTGTTACACAGGAGTCGATTTTGTTTAATGATACGGTCTTTAATAACATTGCTTTCGGTATGCCAGACATGAAAGAAGAAGATGTGATTAATGCTGCTAAAGTTGCAAATGCACATGAATTTATTATTGCTATGCCTCAAGGTTATCAAACACCTATTGGTGATCGTGGAGGAAAATTAAGTGGTGGTCAGCGGCAGCGTTTAAGTATTGCGCGAGCGGTATTAAAAAATCCACCTATTCTTATTTTAGATGAAGCAACATCAGCACTCGATACTGAATCGGAAAGATTAGTTCAAGATGCTTTAACGAAATTAATGCGCCAACGCACAACGTTAGTAATTGCACATCGCTTATCAACCATAGTTCATGCAGATGAAATCATCGTATTACAAAAAGGAAAAATCGTAGAACGCGGAACACATAATGATCTCTTAGCACAAGCAGGATATTATAAAAAGTTGTATGAGTTACAATCCTTCGCTTAAAATAAATTAAAAATTAAGAATTACGTTCATCTCGGCTCTGAATAAAGTTTAGTTATAAAATTCTATCATTATTAAATTTGCATCTTGATTCGGGGGCATTTTCAAATCATCACCCATGAAGTGAAAAACTTCAGGGCAAGCATTAGCAAATTAAAAAAATGAAATACAACATCCACATTTCACCACCTATCGATCAAATCGGAGTTGAAGAACGCATTGCACGTTTTACTAAGCGCAGTATTAAAAACGAAAGTAAACTGATGGGTTTAAAGCTTGCAATGAGCATGATGGACCTTACTACACTTGATGCACGTGATACTCCTGGGAAGGTTCGTCAGTTATGTGCGAAGGCAATTCGTCCGCATGATGCTATGCCTGACTTGCCATCGGCTGCTGCTGTATGTGTATATCCAAACATGGTGAAGATTGCTAAAGAAGCATTAGGAAATAGTGGAGTTAAAGTTGCTTCTGTAGCTACTGCGTTTCCTAGTGGAATGAGTACACGTAAAGTGAAATTGGAAGAAACAAAATATGCAGTAAACGAAGGTGCTGATGAAATTGATATGGTAATTTCTCGAGGACATTTTTTACAAGGCGATTATAATTATGTGTTCGATGAAATTGCTGCAGTAAAGGAAGCTTGCGGTCATGCTCACTTAAAAGTAATTTTAGAAACTGGAGAATTAAGTACATTAGATAATGTTCGTCGTGCTTCTGATTTGGCAATGTATGCCGGCGCTGATTTTATAAAAACATCAACAGGCAAAGTACAACCAGCAGCAACCTTACCAGTTACATTAGTGATGTTAGAAGCTATTCGTGATTTTTATTACAAAGAAGGAAAGATGATTGGGATGAAACCTGCGGGAGGAATTGCAACAGCAAAGCTAGCACTTCATTATTTAGTTGTTGTTAAAGAAACTTTAGGCGAAGCATGGTTAAACCCTGACTGGTTCCGCTTTGGCGCAAGCTCCTTAGCAAATGATTTATTAATGCAAATTGTAAAATTAGAAACAGGAGTGTATCAAAGTGGAGATTATTTTTCGAAGGATTGATAAAAATAAATTTTGAGATACTCATGCAGGTTATCTTTAGCCCAAATTATAGCAATAAAAAACCCTGAAGTACAGATATTTGTCATACTTCAGGGTTTGTATTTAGATTAGTGTTTATTTTCCTGCAATCTTCATTTTTTCAAAAGTATTATCATCGAATGATTGTAGTGCTTTTGTTATAAACGGATTTATATCATTTATGATAACATAATACGCATTCGAATTCCATAAGTCACGAGCGATTAATGCACGAATCTGAGTCTTAATTAATTTTTCAGAAGTAACATATCCTTTCTCATCTTTCTTTACATTTTTCTTGTCTGCAGCAACTAAAAACTTACCCATAATCTCATCATTAATAGTAAAGTTTTTCTTGAACGCATATACATCAGCATATGATTTCAATAAATCTGCACGATTATCATCTACATAACTTAAAGTGAAATCGTTTAGTAATCCCTCTCTTCTTAAATTATCATAATATTTGCTGCTATTGCTTGTATCTAAAGGGATAAAAACATCAGGCATAATACCGCCGCCACCATAAACAATACGACCAGCATTTGTAGTGTATTTTAAGGAGTCGATAAATTTAATACTATCGGCACTGTATAATTCACCGTGAGTAAAACGATTACTTAAATCCATTTCGTAATTTTCATCACCTGGCTCATAATGTTTTTGAATGCATCTTCCTGAAGGAGTATGATAACGTGCTATGGTAAGGCGAACTGCCGATCCATCAGGTAAAGGAAATGGCTTTTGAACTAATCCTTTCGCAAATGTTCTGCGACCAATTACTAATGCACGGTCCCAATCTTGTAATGCACCTGTTACAATTTCACTAGCCGAAGCAGAGGATTCATCAACAAGTACAATTACTTTTCCATTTTCAAAACCACCAGTTGCTGTTGAATATGAATCCTGGCGAACGGAATTCCTTCCTTCCGTATAAACGATACGTTTTCCCATAGGCAAAAACTCGTCCGCAAGTTCTATAGCACGGTTAAGATATCCTCCGCCATTTCCTGTTAAGTCAAGAATGATACTTTTCATTCCTTGCTCTTTAAGTTTTGCCATAGCATCTTTAAATTCATCAACTGTGGTATCGGCGAATTTGCTAATTTTAATATAACCAATTGTTGGAGCTGCCATGTAAGTAGCATCCACACTGTAAAGAGGAATTTTGTCACGAGTAATGGTAAATGGAAGAAGTTCCGCCGTGCCGCGACGAGCAATGCCAACTTTCACTTTAGTCCCTTTGTCGCCACGTAATTTTTTAAGTACATCATTATTTTTGATTCCGATCTTGGCAACATTCACATCATCAATTGTTACAATACGATCGCCAGCACGAATACCTAATTTTTCAGAAGGACCACCTGAAATAGTTGCAGTAACCATAATAGTATCTTCTAAAATATTGAATTGAATACCGACTCCTTCAAACTTTCCTACCAATGGTTCATTCGTTTCTTTTAAATCATCAGCAGAGATGTAGATAGAGTGAGGGTCTAATTCTTTTAATAATGCTCTTATCGCATCTTCTGATATTTTTTTCTGATCAACTGAATCAACATAAGCATAATTGATCATGTTTAATAGTGCATCTAATTTTTGTCCTTGCTCTGTGCTCTGTGCTTGTGTTTGTGACACATTCAGACAAAATGCTAATCCCATAATAATTGTAAGGGATTTTAATTTTAAATTTATTTTCATGGTTGTTATTAAGACTAATCAGACGTCATTTTTTATTCTGATTAATTAAGACTTTTTTGTGACTACAAGTATACGATAAGGATTACTTCGCTTTTGCTCGTTTAGACGACAATCTTACATAATTATTGTTTAATCCTAGGTGTACGAAGGATAATGTTTTGATTTTATTGAATAAATGAACAATATAGTAACGTATTTGATTAGCGAATCAAGTAAGAACAGATTTTAATTGGCAACTGTTTTCCATTTTCATAAGCCAAACTCACTAAATATTCATCCGAAGCATAAGTAGATAAGAGATATTCTTTAGAATTATATACTTGTTTTTCTGTAATGGTATTAATTATTTTAAGATCATCGTTAATTCCTTTACCGTGCGCCTTTAAAAGGGCTTCTTTTCTGGTCCAAATTGTAAAGAAATTTATTGGATAAGAATCTTCTTTTAGAAATTCTTGCTCTTTTGGATGAAAATGTTGATCAGCGATAGGTTTGAATGGTGTTGAATCCCTTATTGCTTCTATATCAATTCCTAAATCAACAGGACCAAAAGCAAAGGCTAAATATTCATTTGATTTGCTAATATTAAAATGAAAGGGCAATCCAATTAAGGAGGATTTGCCTGCATTCGTAATTTGAAATTGTAATTGATCTATGCCTTTATTGGTGTAATGACAAAGCCATGTATTTAATAAGTGATGACGTATAGAATAGGAATGTTGATCTTTACTATGGTAATATCTTTTGGCAATTTCAATTTCATGGTTGCTTAAATTAAAATAATCAATAGGAGTAATATTTAAATTTACTACTACTATGATAATCTCCAAACTCGGATCAAGCTGCGTTGGATCATCTGCGATAACTTTAAATGGAGATATTTTCAAATCAGGTATAGGCATTTTTTTTGCAACATTATTTAATAACCCTCCAACAACTTTAGCAACTCCTCTTTGTTGTAACTGCCCAGCTAGTGCAATAACATATCTTTCTAATGCAGAATAGGTATAACTTCGAACACTACTTGAAGTAGCAATATTATTTGGATATTGTATCGCCTTCTAAGTAATTAATTCATGAATCCCTTTAGAGGAAGGATGTATTTTGTAATTTAAATTCAGAGCATCTAATACGCTCTGCTCATTAGTAATCATTTGTTAAAACTTTGTAACTTATTATTTGATATGGGTTGTTAATGAATAAATATTAATAGAAAAGAGGAAATTATTTTTCTTTAAACACATACTAATTTAGTACACGTTTTCATCAAGAAGGGATTAGGTGCCAATATCAAATTTATCAAGAAATGAAATGGTGCCTTTTTATAAAAGAACATATTTATTCTTTTAAATTATTTCGTTTTACTAATATTTTTTAATGTACCTTCAACCGCTTTAGCAAGCTCCATAACATTAGGTTCCCAAAAAATGGAGTTATGATCACCAGGAACAATGTGAACATCTACTTTGCCACTAGTAAAATGTTTCCATCCTAAATCATGCGAATAGGTATTATTAAAATATCCTTCTTGCGCACGAATAAGCGTTATATCACGATCATATTTTTCTATTTTATAATCAGTCATGGCCTTATAGCAAGCTTCTTCAATTTTTCTAAAATATTCAGCGGATTCTTCACCAATTAATTCTACCATTTGATGTTTATCAAGCCACGATTCAAGATCATAATCAACGTTACCTCCACCTTGCTTGCTCTTATTACGCATCTTCGCTGCAAGATATTTTTGTCTTTCTTCTTTGTCAGAACCAATTAAACTCATAGCTCTCTTAACAAATCTTTCTGCAAATAATTGCGCACCTTTAATTTGCTTCATTCCTTTTGATAAGAATTCAAGTTCTGATGCTGCATCAAGATCGAATAAACATAAATAGCTTACTTCTTTTCCGAGCGCTCTTAATTGAAGAGCCATCTCATATGCAAGGTATCCACCAAATGACCCCCCTGCTAATGCATACGGCCCCTCTGGTTGAAAATTCATAATTTCTTTTACATGATGAGCAGCTATATCCTTCATAACAGATAATGGCTTATCTTTTCCATTTAATCCTATAGCTTGTAATCCATAACTTGGTTGATCCTCATCTAAGAGTTGAGCAAGCGCATGATACTTAAATACATTTCCACTAATACCATGAGCAAAATAAAGCGGCTTACGTGTTCCTGTTTCTTTAATAATTACTAGAGGATTCCATATTAAATCTTCTTGAGGAGTATCGTATAATTTACTTAAAGCACCTATTGTTGGATTTGTAAAGAGTACTGCTAATGGCAATTTTACTCCTGTAATGTGTTCAAGATCTACCATCATTCTAACTGCTAATAATGAATGACCTCCTAACTTAAAGAAATCATCATCAAGTGCAATTTCGTGTACATTCAGAATTCTTTTCCAAACATCTGCAATAATCTTTTCTGTTTTACTGAATGATTCTTCTGAAACAGAATTTCGTATTTTTTCATGACTAATCTGGGGATCTGGCAAAGCCTTTCGATCAATCTTATCATTTGGTGTAAGTGGAAATTTATCTAATAACATCCAGTTAGTTGGGATCATGTAATCCGGTAAAAAGGATGACATGCTTTCACGTGCTAATGTAATAAGGTTTTTCTGTAAATCGAGTTTTGGAATACTCGCCCCATTCTTTTCAGCAATAAAATAAGCTATTAGATAATTATCTCCTGCATTACTTTGGCGAGCTATAACAATCCCTTGAAGAATGCCTGGAACTTTATTTAATGCAGCTTCAATTTCACCAAGCTCAATTCGATAACCACGAATTTTTACTTGATTATCCATTCTGTTTAGAAAATGAATATTCCCACTTTGGTCAACCATTACATGATCCCCAGTTCTATACAGGATCCCGTTTGAAAAAGCATTAGCAGTAAATTTTTCTACGTTTAATTCAGGTCGATTAAGATACCCCGACGAAACGCCACTACCGCCAATTAATAGTTCTCCAACTACTCCTAAAGGACATTGTTGACCAAATTCATCAACTACATAAACAAGTGTATTAGCTAATGGCTTACCAATGCTAATTCCACCGTTACGAGAATTTTTTATGTCACCTTTTTCAACCCTTTTTATAGTAGACCAAATAGTTGTTTCTGTTGGGCCATATAAATTCCATAGGGATTTATTATTAATATAAAGTCGTTCAGCAAGTTCAACACGTAAAGCTTCGCCACCACACAAAACATTTAAATGTCTAGCACCTTTCCATCCAGAAGTTAAAAGTAATTCCCACGTTGCAGGAGTTCCTTGTAAATAGGTAATTGGCACTTCTTGAATTGTTCTTTCTAACCATACCGCATCCATTGATTGTTCACGTGAAGCAATATGTACGCGTGAACCGCTGAGTAATGGTAAAAATAATTCAAGAACAGAAATGTCAAAAGAAATAGTAGTTATAGCAAGTAATGTATCTTCTTGTTTTAAATCGAATACTTCCTTCAAATCGGTCATTAAGTTTATAACTCCACTATGTTTAACCATAACGCCCTTCGGCTTACCGGTAGAACCGGAAGTATATAAAACATAAGCTAATTGATCTGCTTGATATTCTACTTTTTGAAAAGTATTAATTGTATTTGTAGTTAATTTGTTTTCATCAAAAAGTAAAACGTTACTAGTCGGTAAATTTAATTCTGTAGAAAGTTTTTCTGTTGTAATAACAATTGATGCTTGTGAATCGTCTAGCATTAATCTTAAACGATCAGCAGGGAAGTTAGGATCAAGTGGAACATAGGCTGCACCAGTTTTTAAAATTGCCAGCAATACCATTGGCAATTCAACAATCCTAGGGAGGCAAACGCCTACAAAATCTCCTGGGCGTATCCCTCTATTTTGTAATTCAGCAGCAAAGGTGCTTGATAATTGATCAACTTGACTATATGTGTAGCTATTCAAACTGCTAGAAGTAGCAATTTGATCCGGAAAGGCTAATGCTTTTGTGGAAAATAGTTCATGGATCCCTTGATCTATTGGATAGCTTTTAATATTCAAATTCAAAGTATCAATTACACTTTGCTCTTTTGTTGTCATAGCAGAAATCATGGCAATCTGTTGTGATTCGTTTCTTATTACTTCTTGCATTACATGGATGAATTCTTGCATTCGCAATTCCATCATCGATGTTTCAAATAAATCAATATTATAAGTACATTCTAATAGTAAATTACTCCCGCTTCCTGATGCGTTTAAGAACACCTCAAAGTTCTCAAATAACCTAGAGGTTGTCGAGAAATCAAAGTTAAGAGCATCAAAGTTAAATCCGTCTGTAAATCCAATATCTACATTAAATACAACAGGAACTAATGGAATTCTTGAAGGGTCTCTGTTAATTTTTAATTTTCTAATTAGGTTACCAAAGGTAAACTGTTGATGATCAAAAGCATCAAATATGTAACCTCGCCGCTCCTTTAGATACTCTCTAAAGGACTTTTGAGGGTCTAAACTAGATTTTAAAGGCAATAAATTAACACAATGACCAACTAAATTGTATAAACCATCTGCACTTTGACCTGATGATGGCAATCCAATAACAAGCTCTTTTTGACCAGTAACTTTATAAAGATATATCTCGAAAATGGTGAGCATTAAGGTAACAAAACTCGTATTCGACTTTTTTGCTAACTCACGTAAATCGGCTACTGTTTGTTCTGGCACAACAACATCAATTCTATTTGCATTAAATGTTCTGAAAGCAGGCCGGGCCTTATCGGTAGGAAATGATAGTTGAGAAATGTCACCCTCAAATTGCTTTAGCCAAAAGGTTTCTGTCCCAGCATATTCAATTGTGTTTTGATAAATTTTTTGCGTTGTTGCAAAATCAATAAAGTTGTTTGCGGGAGGGAGGTCAGGAACTTTATTATTTGCTAGTGAAGTATAGATTTTACTTAGATCTTGAAGCAATAAACTTAGCGACCAGCCATCACAAACTATATGATGACCAGTAATAATTAACATATTCTCCTGATCATTTAATTTTAAAACCTTGGCTCTTATTAAAGGTCCAACTTCTAAATCAAATTCTTCATGAACCTCATTCGATCTTACTTCTTTTACATAGCTACGCTGTTCATCTTTTTTTAAAAAGGTTAAATCTAATATTTCAAATGGTGCTAATAAATTTTCATTAATCCGGATTTGAGTTCCATCTTCACTAAATGATGCCCTTAATGCATTATGACGTATAATAATTTCATTAAATGCTTTTTGAAGAATATCAATTTGAAGTGCTCCAGTAAATTTTAACAATATCGATTCGTTATAAGCACAGTTGGCTGCCTTCCCACCCATTTTTACTGATACAAAAATTTCTCTTTGAGATTCAGTAGAAGGCGCAATAATTGGAAGGGGAGCAAACGGATCGAAATCGACCTGCTCCAAAGAAAATAACGGTTTTATTAACTCCATTTTCAAATTTAATTAGTTAAAATTAACTTTCAAATATTTTCCAGGACGATTCGGATCTTGCACGAACCAACCAGGTGTTCCATCAGGATTTTTACCTAATAAGGCCCCTTCAACCGGTGGGGCATCTGTATGAACTGAGCTTAATTTAGTTTCTGATTTCCCATTTCCATTACTACTCCCATTCCCATTTGAATAAATTGGCTTTGAGGAAGTAGAAATAATACCAGGAATAAACCCTAATTCCATTAGCTCATAAAGGGAATCTTTAAATTGCTTTGCAATAAATGAAATATCTTCTTTACTGTGACCTTCCGTAATAAAACAAGGAAACCCATCGTAAATATGAATTCCTTTATACCTCAGTAAACAATATAACAAATCAATATTAGGCATGTCAAGATCATACTTTGGTTTAAATAATGATCCGAAATGTACTAGATGAAACGGGATCTCATTTTGATGACAAAATTCATTAACTTCCGTTTCAAGTGCAGCGGTCATTTCATTTAATTCTTTTTGAAGATCCTCTCCTCTTTCTTGCATGTGAAGTAAAGTTGCTTTAGCAGCAGCAAGAGCAAATGGATGACGAACAAATGTTCCAGCGAAATAAGTTACACCTACTTCAGGAACTGAATTGTCGCCATATTGCCAATGTCCACCATCAAGAGAATCCATAAATTCTTTTTTCCCTGCAATAACTCCTATCGGCATGCCGCCACCAACAATTTTTCCATAGGTTCCTAAATCCGCTTTTATATTGTAATATGCTTGAGCACCACCTTGGGAAATCCTAAATCCTGTTATCACTTCGTCAAAAATTAATAGCGCACCTGCCTGCTCCGTTATTTTTCGTACTTCTTGTAAAAAAGCTGTTGGGTAAAAATCCGCCCTTCGACTTTGTACAGGTTCTACTAAAACAGCAGCAATTTCATGCGCACGACTTCTAATAATTTCTAATGCCTCAGGAGTTCCGTAATCAAGTACTAACATATTTTGAACTGATTCAACAGGAATTCCTGCTGATGCTGGAACTGATTTTAATTTTTTTGAACCACGCAAAATAACTTCATCATTGATGCCATGGTATGAGCCGTTAAAACTAATGATGGTTGAGCGACCTGTTATAGTTCTAGCAATTCGCATTGCCCCTAAAACAGCCTCTGATCCTGTATTGCAAAATCCTGCACGATCAAATTTTGTAAACTCGCAAATAAGTTTTGCAACCTCTCCTGCCAATTCATGCTGTGGACCTAATTCATACCCTTTGCTTAATTGCTCTTCTAATGCTTTTACAATGAAAGGTGGATTATGACCAAACATGTTTGATCCAAATCCATTGAGTACATCTACATATTCATTGCCATCAATATCCCAAATTTTTGAACCAAGTGAACGATTTACAACTGGTTGATAAATCAATTCTTTAATTGCAGGACGAAATCCTGTTACAACTCTAGGATCGGCTAAATGTGCTCGATGTTCTTGTGTATATGCTTTTGATTTTTTCGTTTTTTGATTGTATGCAGAAGTGAATGAAGATAACCACTTAGTTTGCTTTTCTGTAAACTGATTCGTAGCAACTTTTTCAATTCTTGCAATAGCTCCAAATGGTTTTTTAAGTTCCTTATGTTCATCAGGACTTATTGAAAAATCATTTGTTGATGGAATATTCGTTGAAGCAGGAGTGGAATTTATTGTTGGAGAATTATTATTTAAAGACTGACCTGACATCATTTGCAACTGTTGTTGCATTATTTGCATTTGTTGCTGAATTAACCATTGCATTTCCCCGCCATTATTTCCAACTGGAATGGAAGGCATTTGAATATTCTGATTAGCGCTAGATGCTGGTTGTGTACTTTGTTTTGTTGCTATGTTCTGTTCCTTAGGTAATTGTTGATCTAAATAATTAGCAATATTTTCTAAAGATGAAAGGTCTTCATTTAGTTGACGGAAAGTAATTTTAACAGCATACTTTTTACTAAGGGTTAATGCTATTTGTGTTAAAAATAAAGAGTCTAATCCTAATTCAATAAAAGAAGAGGTTGGATCTGCACCACCCATTTCTATTCCGGAAGAGTCCTCTAAAATTAGGCGAATTTCGTCGATCAAATTATCTTTACGATTATTCATGGTTGTATTCAATGTTTTTTGATCCTCATGGAAGGATGAAATTAAAGAAGGTGAATGATGTTCTTGTGATATATTAATACTTGATTGTTGAAATGATAATTGCTGTGGAGGATCTAACCAATAACGAACATGTTCGAAAGGATATCCAGGTAATGGAACATGTTTACGATGTTCGATGGTATAAAAGTTACTCCAATTGATTTCAATTCCTACCAACCACAGTTGACCAATTGCTGATAAGAGCGAAACCCATTCCGCATCATTTGACGCTGAATCACCAAGTGATGGTATCGCCTTTTGTGATTTAGGATCAATAGATTGTTGGCGCGCAAGTGTAGTAGCAGTATTTCTTGGACCTAACTCTAACATCACATAATTAGGATGCTCATTCCATATCGATTTTACTCCATCTGCAAATTTAACAGTAGCTCTTAAATGCTTAGCCCAATAATTTGGATTAGTAGCATCTGAATCTTGTAACCATACAGTAGTAACAGTGCTCAGAATTGGAATTTTCGGCGCATTCAGTTTTACTTTCTTAACGGCATTTTCAAAAGGCTCAATAATAGCATCCATCATTGGCGAATGAAATGCATGAGACGTGTATAATGGCTTACAAATGATTTCTTCCTTTTCTAATTTTGATTGGATACTTGCTATTACTTCATGTGGTCCAGCTATAACACATAATTGAGGTCCGTTAATAGCGGCAATCGAAACTTCATTACTTAAATATTTTTCAATTGCTGATGCAGATAATCGAACTGAAAGCATCGAGCCTTCAGGTAAATTTTGCATTAAATTACTACGAGTAGCAACAACTGTTAATGCATCTTCTAATGTAAAAACACCTGCAATAGTTGCAGCAACAAATTCGCCAATGCTATGTCCTATTAATGCACTTGGTTGTATACCCCAACTCATCCATAATTGAGCTAATGAATAGCCGATTGTAAATAAAGCAGGTTGAGTAAAATAAGTTTGTTTTAATAAATTTTCAGCGTCTTCATTTCCTTCATTTGCAAAAAGCAACTCTTTAATATCACGACCTAAAAAAGGCAATAAAATTTCAGAACAACGATCAACAGATTCGCGGAATACAAGTTCATCCCGATAAAGATTTGAACCCATCCCAACATATTGAGAACCTTGTCCAGGGAACATAAAAACAACTCCGTAAGCACGATTTTTTAATAAATGTTTTGAAGATCTTTTTGGATCAGCTTGTGTTAATTGTGTTATTGCATCCTCTCTATTTGCTACAGTTGCAAACCAACGATGGTTAAATGAATATCTCCCTGTTTGAAGTGTTGATGCAACATCGGCAATTAAAACTTCGGAATCATTTTCAAGATAGTTTTTTAATTGATCAATACGACTTGCTAAAGCAGTTTCTGTTTTTGCAGATAAGGTAATTAGATGTTTACTTCGTTCAGGACTTGTTGAAAGAACTGTAGGTGCCTCCTCTAAAATTAAATGAGCATTAGTTCCTCCAACGCCAAACGAACTAACGCCAGCGCGACGAGGTAATTGATCCGTATTCCAATCACGAAATTTATCATTTACAAAAAATGGACTTGTAGTAAAAGGAATTTGTGGATTTGGTTCTTTATAATGAAGTGTTGCTGGTAATTGTTTATGGTATAGTGATAAAGCAGTTTTTATTAATCCTGCAACGCCTGCGGCTGCTGTTAAATGTCCGATATTAGTTTTAATTGAACCTATCGCACAAAATTGTTTATCCGGTGTATGTTCACGAAATGCTTTTATTAATCCTTCCACTTCAATAGGATCTCCTAATGGTGTGGCGGTACCATGCGTTTCAACATAACTAATACTTCGAGGATCAACACCAGCCATTGCTTGTGCCATACTTATTACTGAAGCTTGTCCATCAACACTTGGAGCTGTAAAGCTTCCTTTATCTCCTCCATCATTATTTAAGGCAGCACCTCTTATGATCGCATAAATAGTGTCTCCATCTGCAACTGCATCTTTATATCTTTTTAGAACAACCAATCCAGCTCCATCACTAAAAGCAGTACCTCTGGCTAGTGAATCAAAAGCTCGTGTATGTCCATCATTAGAAAACATAGCACCTTCTTCATACATCTGACCACTGCGGATTGGCGCTGTAATAGCAACCCCGCCTGCTAATGACATATCACACTGATGATTCCATAACGCTTCACAGGCTTGCGTAACAGCTGTTAGTGAAGTCGAACATCCTGTATTAACACTTACTGCTAATCCTTTTAAATTTAATTCGAAAGCAATTCTTGTGGCAATATAATCCTTTTCATTTTGTGTCATGGTTAAAAAATTACCGACACGACTTATAGCTATTGGATTTGGAATTACATTATTATGGTAATACGTATTATTTCCTGATCCTGCGAAAACACCAATTAACCCTTTGTAATTGTTAGGACAATATCCAGCATTTTCAAGCGCATTCCACGACAACTCTAATAAAATTCGTTGTTGCGGATCAGTAACTTTTGCTACATTAGGATTCATATGGAAAAATGCAGCATCAAATCCTTCCGCATCTTTCATGATACCTCTAGCTTTTACATAATGAGGATCATTTTTAATTTCAAAAGGGATACTTGAATCTAGATCATTATCTGTAAAATGAGTTATGCTTTCAACCCCATTTTTTAAATTTTCCCATAACGCCTCAGGGCTCTCCGCACCTGGAACATTTAGAGCCATTCCAATAATTGCTATCCCGTCTTCTACATTATTGTTCCCCGATTTATGACGAGCTTCAGCTCGTTTACGCATCTCATCTTTAAGATTTACCTCAGTAAAATTGCCATCAATAACATTACTTAACGCCGCTATTGTTGGTAACTGATAAATTTTTACAATGGAAAGATCTATCCCGTATTCTTGTTTTAATAACGCTACACTTTGTAAAGCAAGCAATGAGTTTCCGCCTGAATCGAAAAAATTATCTTCAATACCAATTGGTTCAATGTTTAATAATCGTGACCATAACGTAGCTAACGTTTTTTGAGTTGATGTACTAGCAGCGATAAATGGAACGCCTAATTCAGGACGTTTTTGATCAGGGATTGGTAAACTTTTACGATCAATTTTACCACTCGGCGTTCTAGGTAAATTAGTCATTTGCACAAATGCAGATGGCATCATATAATCTGGTAATTGAGTATGTAAAAAACTACGAATGGATTTTATATTTAATTCGTTTTCATCATTCATTACCAAATAAGCAACCAATTTTTTTTCGCCTACTTTATCCTCACGAACAGTAACTGCTATTTGTGAAACACCGTTAAATCGAGCAAGCACTACTTCAATTTCTCCTAATTCTATCCTATATCCTCTAACTTTAACCTGTCCATCAATACGGCCGAGGTAATGTAAATTCCCTTGGGCATCACGTTTTGCAAGATCACCCGTACGATACATTTTGGATCCTTTAACAAATGGATTTTCAATAAATCGTTCTTTTGTCAAATCATCACGATTAAGATATCCTTCTGCTAAACAAATTCCGGCAATAAATAATTCACCTTCGCTATCGTTACTAATAATTTTATTTTTTTCATCAAGAATATAAAGTTCAACACCTTGAATTGCTTTTCCAATAGATGGAAGTTTAGGCCAATTTTTCGGTGCGCCTTCCATCTCATAGCTACTCACAACATGCGCTTCTGTTGGGCCATAGTGATTGAAAAGTTTACAATTATTTAATCGTTCAAAAAAATTAATTAAAGCAGGAGTAACTTGCAGTTGCTCCCCAGCAGTAATAATTTCTTTAAGCGACGACAAATCATTTTTATTATTTACAGCTATTTCAGCTAAATTTTGTAATGCTATAAATGGCAGAAATAAGCGATTGATTTTTTGTTCTTCTAGATAATTTAAAAGTTGAAGTGTGTTTAATCTTAGTTCATCCGTAATTAAATAAATACATCCAGCATCTGCCCAAGTGCAAAATATTTCTTGAAAGTGTACATCGAAACTTATTGGGGCAAATTGTAACGTTCTTCCTTCTTTATGTACCGAAGTATTTTTGAGTTGCCAATCTATTAAGTTAGAAAGCGCCTGATGTGGCATAACAACTCCTTTCGGTTTCCCGGTAGAGCCAGATGTAAAAAGAACATAAGCGGGTTGTAAAACCGGAATCTCTAAATCAAGATTAGTGGTCTGAAATTTCTCTAACACTGACCAATTATCAAGTATAATATTTTTGTAATTGCCTGATGGTAATCGATTTATAAGAGAGCTGGTGCTAATCATTGCAGGGATTGCGCTTATTTCAACCATGTATTGAATCCTATCAGTAGGATATTCTGCATCAAAAGGAACGTAAGCGGCTCCTGCCTTTAAAACCGCTAAAATTGCAATCATAAGTTCTGGCGATCTTTCTAAACAAATTCCAACTCTTTTCCCCTTTATAGACGGATCTTGATTTAAAAGAAATGCAAGTTGATTCGCTCTTTCATTTAATGCCCCATAGGTAATCACTTCATTATCAATACAAATAGCTGGCAATGTAGGATTGGAAAAAGCTGTTAATTCCACCCAATGATGAATGGCTGTAGCGGTATTTGAGGGTGCAATTTGCATGCAAAGAAAATTTTAAGTAGGTGTTTTAAAGGGGTTACTCGTTTATTACTGATACCAAATTCTTATAAAAAGAGTCAGTAATTAGTATCGATATTGTTGTAGTTTATTAAGTAGATTTTGACAGTAATTTAGGTGCTAAAATAAGTAAAAAACCGGAGGGGTTAATTTAAATTGGGTGAACAGGTCTAAAAGCGGGTCAAAATGACAATTTTTTGGCATGGCACCACCTTTGAATAAGCATTTTCTAAGATTTAGAGGAATTATAACTTACTTTTGTCCCCCTTTCAAATCTTACGTTAATTTGATTTATCAATAACAAAGTTAAAGAGTAATACCTAAAACTATCGTTAACATAAATAGTATGCGTAACAAGTATCATTCTAAATTTTAAAAATCATAAAATCTCAAAAATGAGTAACGGTAAAATAAATGTTCAAACGGAAAACATCTTTCCAATTATTAAAAAGTTTCTTTATAGCGATCATGAAATATTTCTTCGTGAACTTGTAGCGAATGCTGTTGATGCATCACAAAAAATCAAAACATTAACATCTATAGGTGAAAACAAAACTGAATTAGGTGATTTGTTTATTGATGTGAAGTTAGATGCGGCCAACAAAACGTTAACGATTTCAGATCGCGGTTTAGGAATGACGTCTGAAGAAGTTGAAAAATATATTAACCAAATTGCATTTTCAGGAGCAGAAGAATTTGTAAACAAGTATAAAGACCAAACAGATGGCCAATTGATTGGTAAATTCGGATTAGGATTTTATTCTGCTTTTATGGTTGCCGATAAAGTGGAAGTTCACACTCGTTCATTTAAGGCAAACGAAAACGAAGCAGTACTTTGGACTTGCGATGGTAGCCCCGAATATCAACTTATACAACAAGATAAAGCGGATCGAGGAACAACAATTACACTTCACATAAGTGAAGAGTCATCAGAGTTTTTAGCTTCTGAACGTATCAGTAATATGCTTCAAAAGTATTGTCGTTTTTTACCTATCGAAATAAAATTTGAAGAAAAAATAATTAATAATACCCAACCAGCATGGACACGTAAACCTGCAGAGTTAACAGATGAACAATATAAAAATTTCTACCATGAATTATATCCAATGGCAGAAGATCCATTGTTTCATATTCATCTAAATGTTGATTTTCCTTTTTCACTTACAGGGATCTTATATTTCCCAAAACTAAAACGTAGTTTAGAAGTTCAGAAAAATAAAATTCAGTTGTATTGTCGTCAAGTTTTTGTTACTGATTCAGTTGAAGGAATTGTGCCCGATTTTCTTACTTTATTGCATGGTGTAATCGACTCACATGATATCCCATTAAACGTATCGAGAAGTTATTTACAAAGTGATGGAAATGTTAAAAAAATCAGTAATCATATTCTTAAAAAAGTTGCTGATAAACTTGAAGAATTGTTTAAAGAAAATCGTGCTGATTTCGAAGCAAAATGGGATGATATTGGTGTGTTTATAAAATACGGAATGTTGAGCGAAGAAAAATTTTTCGAACGCGCTAAATCATTTTGTTTATTTAAAAATACAGAGGGGAAGTATTTTACATTCGAAGAGTATAAACAATTGATTTCTGTTAACCAAGAAAATAAGGATAAGAAGATTGTACATCTTTATACTTCAAATGCAGTTGATCAACATTCGTATATTGAGACGGCAAAAAACAAGGGTTATGATGTCTTGGTAATGGATGGTCAAATAGATACACATTTTGTGAATTTTATTGAAAGTAAAATAGAAAATTCATCATTTACTCGTGTAGATGCGGATGTAATTGGAAAATTAATTCAGAAAGATGAACAAATAGTATCTAAGTTAGATGATGCACAGCAAACATCACTAAAAGAGTTTGCAGAAACGTTACTTAACAAAGAGCAATACGCAGTAAATACAGAAGCACTTACTGACCAAGATGCTCCTATATTAATTACTCGTCCTGAATTTATGCGCCGTATGAAAGAGATGGCAGCTAGTGGTGGAGGATATGATTTTATGATGGGAATGAATGATCATTACAATCTTGTTTTAAATACTAATCATCCATTGATGTCGAAAGTGCTTTCAGAAACAGAAACTGTAAAAAAAGCGAACATGTTTAACCAAGCCTTAGATCTCGCAATGTTAGCTCAAGGACTTCTAAAAGGCGAAGCATTAACGAAATTTGTTAAGAGAAGCGTAGAACTTATTAACTAATTGATATTATTTTATAAAAAAGCTCCGTATATCAATTGTTATACGGAGCTTTTTTATTATTTTTGATCTTCAATAAATCAAAAAAATGAGTCTAGAATTAACTTGCAAGTTAGAGCAAATTTTAAGTGAAACGAACGGAACAGGGAAGAATGGCCCCTGGATTAAACAAGATTTCCTTGTGGAAACCATAGAAACTTATCCTAAAAAGATAAGTATGGGTGCATGGAATGACTTAGCCGGACAGGTGAAAACCATTGCGCCCGGTTCAACATTAAAAATAGCGTTTCGTATCGAATCACGTGAATATAATGCTCGTTGGTATACGGATGTTCGTACTACCAAAATTGATGTAATGGAAGCTGGTACTTCTGTACCTCCTGTTACAAGTGGTGAACCAATGGCCCAACCTGCTTATGCAAATACACCAGCAGCAACCGACACCATGGTAGCTTCAGACAATGTAAGCGATGATCTACCTTTTTAATAAGGAAGATTATTAAGAAAATTAAAGCCCTGCCTTATAGGCGGGGCTTTTTGATTGTGGCCCTATCAAATTATCTTTGCATTGAAAATAATTATATGAAGAAAATTATTCAAACAGTTTTATTTTTATTCCTTTTAAACATTCCATTGTATGCTGATGAAGGAATGTGGTTACCTCAGCTGTTACAACAATTAAACGCCGCAGAAATGCGGTTGAAAGGATTACAAATTCCGATAGATGAAATTTATAATTTAAAGAAAGGAAGTTTAAAAGATGGGGTCGTTCAGTTTGGAACAGGATGTTCGGGCGAAGTAATTTCAGAACAAGGATTAGTACTAACAAATCATCATTGTGGAATTAGTTATATTCAGAAAAATAGTACGCTAGAACATAATTATTTAAAAGATGGGTTTTGGGCTAAAACATTGCAACAGGAAATTCCTTGTCCTGGACTTACTGTAACATTTGTTGTTAGTATAAAGGATGTTACAGCTGAATTTAATGAAGTGTTAACTTCTGAGATGAACGAGCAAAAACGCAATGAATTAATTAAGGAGTTATCTTCTCAATTAGCAAAAAGTACGATTGAAGGAACAAATTTTGAAGCAAAAGTTCATCAATTTTATTCAGGAAATGAATTTTTTATAATCACAACCCAAACATTTAAAGACATAAGACTAGTTGGCGCCCCACCTTCAAGTATTGCGAATTTTGGTGGCGATACGGATAACTTTATGTGGCCAAGTTATGCAGGAGATTTTTCTATGTTTCGCATTTATGTCGATCATGATAATAAACCATCAGAATATAAACAGGATAATATTCCTTATAAACCAAAATATTTTTTCCCTATAAGTTTAAAAGGAATTCAACAAGATGATTTTACAATGGTGTATGGATTCCCTGGTCGTACTCAGGAGTATATTTCTTCTTACGGAGTTGAGTTTTTGCAAAACACTAATGATGCTAATAAAGTTATGATTCGTGAGGAAAGATTGCGAATTATGAATGAAGCAATGAGAAGTAATGAAACAATAAATATTCAATACGCAGCGAAGCAGCACAAGATTGCAAATTATTGGAAAAAGTGGAAAGGTGAAATTGTTGGATTAAAACAAACAAAAGCAATTCAACGAAAGTGTGATTTTGAAACTGATTTTAGAAGCTGGACTATAAGAGAACCAAGCAGAAAATTAAAGTATGGAACCATCCTTCCTGACATTGATAAATTGTATTCGGAAAATAAACCGTATTTAAGCGCAACAGATTTTTATTTAGAGGCCATATTAGGAGTGGATGTTTTTGATTACGCGAATAATTTTAAAAAGTTAATGGAGCTTGCAAATGCAGTAAATCCTGATATGCAAATGGTGAGCGATGAAGCGGATAAAATTATTAAAGGGAATGAAAGTTTTTTTATGAATTATAGTCCTATAACTGATCAAAAAATGATGGCGGCTTTGTTAATTGTTTTTGATAAAAATGTAGTTGATTCTCTCAAACCGAAATATTTTATTGATTTTCGAAATAAATATTCGGGTGATTTTACAAAAATTGCAGCAATTCTATTTAGAAGAACAATATTTGTTTCTCAAAAAAAAATGGATGCAGTTCTTACTAATTTCGATTTGAAAAAAGCAAATAAAATTAATAAGGATCCACTTTATATTTTTACAAATGAGTTGCTTTCCTTTTATCAAAATTCGATTCTAATTAAAACAAAAGATTTTACTAGTGCAATTACAAGGCTAAATAGAATTTATTTTGAAGGTCAGCGAGAAATGCAACCAGAAAAGAAATTTTATCCTGATGCGAATTATACTTTAAGACTATCATATGGACAAGCTCGTGGGTATTCTCCAAATGATAGTGTAAATTATTTGTATCAATCAACACTTGATGGATTAGTTGAGAAGATTATTATAGGTAACGATGAATTTGATGCACCTGTTAAATTGGTCGATTTATTTAAGCATAAAGATTATGGAAGGTATGGCGTAAACGGAAAGATGCCAATTGCATTTATTGCTACCAACCATACTACAGGTGGTAATTCAGGTAGCCCTGTTTTAAATTCTAAAGGCCAATTAATAGGAACGAATTACGATCGTGTTTGGGATGGAATTATGAGTGATGTTTTTTACACCCCTGAAATATGTAGAAATAAAACGTTAGATATTCGTTATACTTTATTTATTATCGAGAAATATGCAGAGGCACAACGACTAATAGATGAAATGGATATTTTAATAGGAGATTAATTTGTTAATGCAAACTAGCGAAGGCTTTGTAGATATCTACAAAGCCTTCGCTAGTTTAATTCTTCTCAATATTTAATTACTGTTCTATATATTCTAAAGATTGAAGAGTTCCTCTATCATTTGTTGATGAGAGATAAAAAACAGGATTATTCAATTCAACAAGGTTCCATCTTCTGTTAAGGTCTGTTGCGGAAAAACCTGAATTAAGAGTGTTTCCAACAAAGGTAAAACCACTTAAATTGACATATGCTTTTGAAAAACGAGCATCAACGCTGTATTTTCCCAAATAAGTCGTATCAACAGAAGAACTTTTTACATGTAAAGAAATTTTGTCATCTTGAAATGTCCACGTTTCTATAATGGAGCCATCATCGTGTTTTGGTAAAACATATTTCCAAGTTCTTTGAATGTTGCTATTCAACTTCTTTTCAGAAAGAAGTAAATCATAGTTATCACATCCAGTAATTGTGCCTATTACAATAAGCAAAGTGAGGGAATGTAGTAATCGTTTCATCATAATTTTATTATAGTACTTATACTGCCAGCCTAATCCAAAGGTACATTGTTTTTTAAAAAACATTACAAAGTCATATTTTTACATCTCTTATCCGTTTTTCGATAGCTGAAGTAGAATATCCTGCTACTAAAGGAATGGTTTCTACCGAACCTCCACGAGCAATAACTATATCATAACCTACAATATCTTCGACCTTATAATCCGCTCCTTTAACTAGGATATCGGGCTGTATTAATTTAATAAGGTCATAAGGGGTTTCCTCCTCGAAAAAGGTAACCGCTGATACAAACTCCAGGGATGCCATCACCATAGATCTAGAAAGTTGATCACAGATAGGTCGAGTTGGACCTTTAATTCGTGAAACTGATGCATCCGTATTCAATGCCACAACCATTTTTGTTCCTAAGCCGGCAGCTTGTGCTAAATAATCGATATGTCCAAGGTGAAGTAGGTCAAAACAGCCATTAGTGAACACAATCTTACATCCTGAAGCCCTCCAGCTACTAATTTTAGCCATCAAACTTTCGTGAGAATGAATTTTATGTTGAAGATTTTTCAGATGATTCATCGATTCGAGACGGTCTTGTTTTAGTAAAGAAGAATAAGCAGATCATTGAAGTAACACCTAATACGATCATTAACATCGTTTGGGTTCCGTGGGTCATTAATGCAAAGGCGAGGCTATCTAAATTACTTATTTTATAAAGGAGTAGGCCAGCAACAACTAATAATTCATAGGCGCCTAATCCTCCTTGAACAGGGGCAGTCATGCCAATAGCGCCTAACATCATTACAAATAAACCGGCCGATGCATTTAGCCCTGAGGTTGAACTTAAAGCATAAAAAGATACGTAAGTTCCAAGCCAGTACATTGTCCAAATGAATACTGAATAGAAAACATACATCCACTTATTTCTAAGTTGTGTAACGCTCTTTAATCCTACCGTAACACCTAATAATAATTCACGTATTTTTTGAATGAACTTAGGAGGATTCTTCATTCTAAAAAGCAATAAGATACTTATAATCCCTCCAAGGGCGAACAGAATAAAGATCACAACTAATAGAGAGGAGTCATTCGCTTTTGTCATTATCGGGATGAAAAATTGATCTCGCAAAAATCCTCCTAATCGATCAAATTCAAGAATCGCTACGAGAATCATCGATACTAATAACATTAAAACATCCGATGCTCGCTCTATAATTACGGTTCCTAATAATTTATCAAAGGGGATTTCCTCTGATTTGCCTAATGCCCCGCATCTTGTAATTTCTCCTAAACGTGGGATAGCCAAATTAGCAAGGTAGCCAAACATTGTAGCGTTGTAAGTCGACCAAAACCTAGGCTTATACCCCAATGGTTCAATAAGTTGAATCCATCTAAAAGTGCGAGCCATCAATGCAATTGCAGAGATTAAAACAGTTAATAAAATCCAAAAAGGATTAGCCTTACTTATTTCTGCAAATACTGTTTTAATAGGTAAATCCTTCACGGTGAGCCAAAATAATCCAACACCTATTCCTAAGAAGATTAAATATCGTAAAGGGGCAAGTAATTTTTTCAAAATTAACTAGTTATAATTTTTTTCACAAGTGTAACAAGAGCGCTATGCATTTTTGATTCTAACACTTCAATTTTTATAATGGAATCAAAGTTAACTATAAACCATAATGGAACTACAATGATAAAAAGAGGTTTTAAAGATCTTATTGTGTATTTCGCAACCCTTCATTTAGACTGCATTTTACAAGAAAAATTTGAGTGAAGTATGATTTTGCAAATGGAAAAGTGCTTAATCGATTTTGTAGGAAATATTGTCAATCAAACGAGGCCCTTCTGAAAGTACTGCAATACATCCTTGAACCTCTTTTTTGTTTTCCCAATTAATAATATTCTCTAATGTTTCAGGATTAACAATATTAAAATATTGAACTCTTAATAAAGGACTTTGCTCAATATATCTAATTACTAAAGTACGTACAGCCTCTACTGAATGATGTGGAATAAATTCTTGTGCTTTTTGTAATGCTTGATAAATTAATGGCGCTGCTTTTCTTTGAATCTCACTTAACAATAAATTTCTTGAACTCATCGCCAACCCATCAGTTTCACGCAAAGTAGGACATCCTGTAATTTGTATTTTATGATTCAATTGTTTTGCCATCGAACGAATTATTGCCAATTGCTGAAAATCTTTTTCTCCGAAATAAGCACGATCAGGCATAACAATTTTAAATAGTCGATCTACAATTGTTGCAACACCTTTAAAATGACCAGGACGAAATTCGCCTTCCATTGTATTTTCTAATGAACCAAAATTTAATTCTAATAATTTAGGATCTGCTTGATACATTTCATCAACAGTGGGAATAAAAACATACTGACAATTTACAGCTTCCAATAACCTAATATCCGCTTCTTCCATTTGAGGATATTTTTGAAAATCGGTAAGATTATTAAATTGAGTAGGATTTACAAAAATGCTACATACAACAATTTCATTCTCTGCTAAAGCTCTAACTACAAGTGATCGATGACCTTCATGCAATGCACCCATCGTTGGAACAAAGCCAATAGTTTTACCTGAAGCACGCTCCTGTTGAAGAGCTGATTGTAATTGAAGTACTGTGTGACAAATATGAATTTTCAAACAGGAAATTTTTACAGATTAAGGAATACATTTTTTTAATAGGTATCCAGAAAGAGAAGACTACTATTTATTTAAAATTCATTTTTTCACGCCATAATTCATTGAAGGATTTCGAAGCTATGGTTGGCATCACGCGTGAATTATCTTTTGATTTATAAAGATTTTCCATGATATATTTCCCAGCACGAATTCCTTTCCAATTCATAATATCACGTTTCAACATCGCTTTTTTCCAGAAAAAATAAAACCATTTTTCTGATCTTGGATTAATACCTTGATCAATAAATAATTTTCTATTTTGTAATAATAATTTAGGCAAATCAATTTTCACCGGACAAACATCTCTACATGATCCACATAAGGTAGAAGCATGACTTAAATGCTGATTTGCTTCCATATCATGTTGCAATGGAGTGGTAACAGCCGCTATCGGACTAGGAAAATCTGTTGGCCCAGCAGAACGATAAACAGGACACGCATATTGACAAGCGCCACATTTTATACAACTCATCGCCTGTCGCTGAACCTCTTGACCTAAAACATTAGAACGTCCATTATCTAGTAAAATGACATACAATTCATCTGGTCCATCTAACTCATCCGGTTGACGAGGACCCGTAATAATAGAATTATAAACGGTTAATTCCTGACCTGTTCCATAGGTACTTAATAATGGTAAAAACAAATCTAGATCAGAAAGAGAAGGCAATAATTTTTCAATTCCTGCAATTACGATGTGAATCTTAGGTAAGGAAGCCGTTAATTGAGCATTTCCTTCGTTCTCCAAAATTACAATAGAGCCAGGATCGGCAATTAAAAAGTTTGCTCCTGTAATACCAGCTCCCGCCGATAAAAACTCATTACGTAAGTGTTTACGAATATATGCAACTAACTCTTCGGGATCTGCATTTTCATTCACCCCAAATTGTTTGTGAAAGAGTTCAGCTATATCAGCCACCGACTTATGTAAAGCGGGAAGCACCATATGTGATCCATCTTCATCAAATTGTTGAATAATGAAATCGCCGGTATCCGTTTCAACTGACTTAAAACCATCTTGAGTTAAACGCTCGTGCAATCCAATCTCAACAGAAGTTTGGCTTTTCGACTTCAGAACTGTTTTGTTTTCAGATTTGCTTAGAATCGTAAGAATCTCCATTAAAGCATCCGTAATATCCTGTGCCCAAATTACTTTACCTCCCGATTTGATAAAGTTGGCCTCAAATTCTATCAGGTACTTATCTAGATTTTCGATGGTTTTCCAGCGTGTAAAAGCGGCCCTTTCGCGAGCTATTTCGAGATTAGAAAACTGACGAACTCCAATTTTAAAAACAGCTTGATACTGTATAGCAGCATTATTGGCTCTTTCGGACCAAGAATTCCCGTTTAAAGGCTCAGTTAAAGACGATTTTTCTTTCAACACTTCTTCTATCATTCAATAGTGCAAACCTAATGGAGAATAGGTTAAGAAACAATAAAAACCTTGGATTGAATATGAATCAGAAATTTTAATCATTCGTCGTAACAATTTTATAACCTTAAAAATCACAATTTTAGTAGCATTGCATTTTATTTTTTGCTTTCTTTGAAAAAAAAAATAAAAAAATACTTGTGTTTCTTCTGAACAATTATTAAAAAATTTATGATTATTCGTAGTTTAGTATTGATTTTATTATTGTCGCTTTTCTCTCCTGAAAAGGGTAATTCCCAAATTTCTGGTCAGGATTATTTTAACCTTTCTTATTCAGCATCTGAGCAACATCATAATGACTCCGCGATGTATTATATATCAAGGGCAATAGCTTTAGATTCTAGCATGTCCAATGCTTATTATGATCGAGGAGTATTGAGATTGTCAAACCAAGATTTATTAGGCGCTATAGATGATTTCTCGAAATGCTTGACGATGGATATCGCCCATGGACAAGCGTATAACAATCGCGGATACATTTACATTATGTTAGGTATGAATGAAAAGGGCTGCAAAGATTTTAGAGTAGGTCGAGATTTAGGAATAGAACAATCAAAGGGAAATTTCCAGATATATTGTACTGATTATAAAGAATATTAAAACCGAATACCATGAAAAATATTTTACTTATTCTATTGATTGCCTTTTTGGGTGTAATACAAAATGCTTCTGCACAAGCGCCTGAAAATGTAAATTATCAAGCAGTCGCTCGTGATACTGCAGGAAATCCATTAGCAAATAAAGCACTAACAGTTCGCTTAAGTGTAGTAAGTGGAACGGCACTTGGCCCTATTACTTGGCAGGAAACACATTCAGTAACTACAAATAGTTTTGGTCAATATAAAATTCGTTTAGGTACAGGAACTAGCACAGGCTTAGGTAGCGCTGCTTCTTTTTCAGTGATAAGTTGGGGGAGTAACAGTTATTTTTTAAGAACTGAAATTAACCCAGGTACTGGCTTTGTAAATATGGGAACAGATCCATTAAGTTCTGTTCCTTATGCCTTGTTTGCGAAAAACACTTCCGCACTACCCAATGGAACTGTTAACGGTCAAGTGCTTTCATGGAACGGAACCAATTGGGTGCCGGCATCAATATGTTCATTGCTCACACAATATTATCGTGACGCGGATGGAGATCAATTTGGAATGCGGCCGTGAGTGCTGCTTCCTGTTTTCAGCCGGCTGGCTATGTGTTGAATAGTTCGGATTGCGATGATAACAATTCAAGCATCAATCCTTCTATTTCAGAAATTTGTAATACCATTGACGATAATTGCGATGGATTAGTTGATAATGGCGCTCCAACACTTACGGATATTAATAATTGTGGTACTTGTGGTAATGTGTGCCCCGTTCGTCCTAATTCTACTGTTACTTGTTCAGCTGGATTATGTTCATTTATTTGTACATCAGGATTTGCAAATTGTAATAGTATTGCTACCGATGGCTGTGAAATAAGTTTACTCTCCAATCCAAATAATTGCGGAACTTGCGGAAATGTTTGTCCTGCGCGTGCAAATGCTACAACGACATGTACCGCTGGTGTTTGTTCATTTACTTGTTTAACAGGTTTTGCAAATTGTAATGGAAATAATACCGATGGATGTGAAATTAATCTAAATACAAGTTTAGCAAACTGTGGTACATGTGGAAATGCATGCGCGCTTCCAAATGCAACAGCTGCATGCGTTGGAGGTGTTTGTTCAATTGTAAGCTGTAATACAAATTTTAGAAATTGTGATTTAATTACTTCAAATGGTTGTGAGATTGATATAAGAACGAGTATAAATAATTGTGGTACTTGTGGTAATGTGTGCACAGTTCCCAATGCAACAACTGCATGCGTTAACGGGAGTTGTACTATTGTAAGCTGTAATCCTGGCTTTGCAAATTGTGATGGAAATACTGCAAATGGTTGCGAAACCAGTGTTGCTACTACCACTAATTGTGGTTCGTGTGGATTAGTTTGTCCTACACGACCTAATTCTGCTCCTGTTTGTATTTCTGGTGTTTGTTCGATCGTGTGTAATTCGGGATTCGGAAATTGTAATGCAAATAATACCGATGGTTGTGAAGTAAGTTTGTTATCTAGCAGTATTAATTGTGGTGCTTGCGGAAATGTTTGTCCTGCTGGCAAAACTTGTGTGAATGGGGTTTGTCAATAAAATATAATAGGATGAAAAACTTGTTTTTATTAGCGTTATTATTTATCATGACTTCATCAGTACATGCACAATCTGTATTGGCATGCACTGGCAACAATCAAATTGCAGGGGCATTACAACAGAGTTACACTTTAGGTGAAAGTTTTATTGGTGAAAACACTGTTGATGCAACTGTTAGTTCGCGAGGGTTTCAACAACCCGAAATTCCGCAGTTTCAACTGAGACTTTTTATTCAAGGATTTTATCAAGGTGGTGGATTAATGAATGCAGTTGTTGATCCAATAAATTTCCCACTTGTTACTGATACAATTTCTATTTCATTAATGACGAATCAACTTGTTCCAACAACTGTATTTCAAAAAAACGTGTTACTCAAAACAAATGGGTATTGTAATTTAACGCTTCCAACATTTGCTTGCAATCATAATTATTATTTAAAAATCAATCATCGCAACACTCTTGAAACGTGGAGTAAGTTGCCTTTACAATTTAAGACTTTAAATAAGTTTGATTTTACTACTCCATAAAAATATTTTTTCAATAAATTGTTTTATTTATATTTACTATTTTTAAAATACTATTGGCATTATTTTTTTTACGATACTTGCCAATTATAATAAAAATAGATTAGTGATTTTAATCAAATTTAATGGAAAGAATCTCCAACTTCATTTCTAAGCCTGTTAGCAGCTCTCTATTAGGGTTATTTAGAGTAATATTTGGCGCAACACTACTTTATGAAATCTTTTATTATTTCAATATTGGATTAATTGCTAATGGCTTAAAAGCACCAGTCGTATTATTCCCCTATGAAGGATTTGAATGGATAACATTATTGCCTGGAAAAATTCCGGAACTATTATTATTTTCTTGTCTTATTGCTGCTGCATGTATTATGTTCGGAGTAATTTATCGAATTGCAATAACTTTTTTCTTCTTTGGTTTCTCCTATTTTTTTATGCTTGATAAGGGATTATATAATAACCATCTTTATTTATTCATTTTGATTTGTGGGTTAATGATTTTTATGCCTGCCGATAGCGCGTATTCAGTTTCGAAAAAGAATAAAAAATTAACTATTCCTTATTGGACAATTTTACTTTTACGGTTTCAGATTATGGTAGTTTATTTTTATGGTGGTCTTGCGAAAATTAATTATGATTGGTTGGTATTGCAAGAACCAATTAAAACAATTTTCAGTTTGAATGGATACACTTCACCATTTGTAATAAATTTTATTGCGTATGGTGGATTAGTTTTTGATCTATTAATTGGGTTTTTATTATGTTGGAAGCCTTCTCGTAAAATTGCTGTAATTGCAGTATTATTATTTAATTGTACTAATGCTATTCTTTTTAATGATATTGGAGTATTTCCATTTTTTATGATGGGAGCAACGATACTGTTTTTCGAGCCCAATTTTTTTGAAAAATGGTTGCCGCTAAATCTTTCTAGTGATAAACATAAGAAGAAAGTAATTTCTGCAAATGAAAATATTTATAATTTAAAAATTGGGCAAAAAGGATTAATAGGAACATATATTATTTTGCAATTAGTGCTGCCATTTAGAGGATGGTTAATTACCTCAAATCCGGATTGGTATGGACCGGGCCAACGCTTTTCGTGGAGGATGAAAATTCAAAACAGAATTGAGAAAGAACTAAGTTATTCAGTATTTGATATGGAAAATAAAACCATTTTATCTTTTGATCCACATACTGTATTAACAGTAGCACAATTGAATACATTAATACTTGATCCAAGGATGGTACTTCGATTCGCACATTTTTTGGGAGATGATGCACATAACAAAGGCATAAAAAATGTCGAAGTAAAAGCGCAATTAAAAGTAAGTTATAATGGTAGAGCTGACCAATTTGTTTTAGATAAGGATAAAGATCTTTTAACCGTCTCCGATAAAGCTACCGATGTTGTGAAATGGGTTTTGCCGTTGGAAGGAAAATAAGGGAAAGAAAAAACTCTATTTTTGAAAAGCAAAGGTAATCGGTTTGCAGATTGGCGATTGGCGGATTTCGGGGAACGAATTTATCAAATGCATCGAAAATTTCAAATGAAACGTGAGCTTTGACTACCCACAAAACCCGCGCAGCGCAAAACCGGTATTATGGCCAGTATTAAATTGATTTATCATAAATTTCCTTCCATCGAATGTCAGTCTGTTGATCAACCCAATCTTTTGTTTTATATCCACCACTCCTTATATTTTGATTAATAAATCGACCAAGTCCAGGAGTATATTGAATAGAATTATTTGAGTTTATATTTGCATATACACCATCAGACAGTTTAAAAACACCATTCAATCCCTTGAATGAGAAACCATCTACGTTACCTGATGGAACTTGACCATATTCAAGAGTAGATAAACCGCTGTTTTCGCCGAATATGTAAACTGGTAAATTGCATTGGTTTTTAATCAACCGACCTCCCTTTGCAACATCTATTAATTGCAATACGCTACCAATCATAACACCTATTCCTAAGAATAGCGCTAAAGTATTTTCGTCCGCATGTTTTAAAACTATTGCATACCCAACTGCTAGACCGAATGCAAATCGTGTGTAAGGATCAAGGCTTGATTCAATCAACTTTAACATCGAATAATATATCCCAGCTGAAATTGCTGTTATTGTTTTGTTTTTCATTTTTTCTTTTTGTAACTAATTTTACAAATACTTTGCCGAATATAATTTGTGATAATTTGTCTTAAAATTGGGCATAACGTTTCGGGGGTTTGCGATGGCGGGGTTTATTAGCACTAAACTTCATTCGGAGAACTGAACTTCCACCTTGCATAAATGTGTCTGCGAAGCAA
>Ga0114969_10000558_pt1 | contig 32003 bp, 29 predicted proteins | sample M_130807_MF_Meta_FD_87316 | JGI IMG/M metagenome (GOLD analysis project Ga0114969, IMG submission 87316) | Freshwater microbial communities from Lake Montjoie, Canada to study carbon cycling - M_130807_MF_MetaG | ecosystem: Environmental > Aquatic > Freshwater > Lake | place: Lake Montjoie...
AATGCCGACGACGTGATGACCCAGTTGCTGAATATCGACTGGTATCGCGGCTTTATTCAGGGCAAACAGATGGTGATGATTGGCTATTCCGACTCGGCGAAAGACGCTGGCGTGATGGCGGCCTCCTGGGCGCAGTACCGTGCGCAAGATGCGCTGATCAAAACCTGTGAAAAAGCCGGCGTAGTGCTGACGCTGTTCCATGGCCGTGGCGGTTCGATCGGCCGTGGTGGCGCACCGGCCCATGCCGCTCTGCTGTCACAACCGCCGGGCAGCCTGAAAGGTGGCCTGCGTGTTACCGAACAGGGCGAGATGATCCGTTTCAAGTTTGGCCTGCCAGAAGTCGCCATCAGCAGCCTGGCGCTGTACACCGGTGCGGTGCTGGAAGCCAACCTGTTGCCGCCGCCAGAGCCGAAAAAAGAGTGGCGCTCGCTGATGGATGAACTGTCCGAAACCTCATGCAAAATGTATCGCGGTTACGTGCGTGAAAACCCGGACTTCGTGCCCTATTTCCGCGCCGCAACGCCGGAGCAGGAACTGGGCAAGCTGCCGCTGGGTTCGCGCCCGGCCAAGCGTCGCCCGAACGGCGGCGTTGAGAGCCTGCGCGCCATTCCGTGGATCTTCGCCTGGACGCAGAACCGCCTGATGCTACCGGCCTGGCTCGGTGCCGGTGCAGGTTTGCAGGAAGCGGTGAAGGCGGGTAAGCAAGATCAGTTGGAAGCCATGTGCCGCAACTGGCCGTTCTTCTCGACCCGTATCGCCATGTTGGAAATGGTGTTTTCCAAAACCGATCTGTGGCTGGCGGAATACTACGATCAGCGCTTGGTAGATAAATCGCTGTGGCCATTGGGCAAACAGCTGCGCGATCAGTTGGAAAGCGATATCAAAGTAGTATTGACCATTGCCAACGACGATAACCTGATGGCAGACCTGCCGTGGATCGCCGAATCCATTGAGCTGCGTAACGTTTACACCGATCCGCTCAACGTGCTGCAAGCCGAGCTGCTACACCGTTCACGCCAGCAGGAATACCCGGATGCACGGGTTGAACAGGCGCTGATGGTGACCATTGCCGGCGTTGCCGCCGGGATGCGTAATACCGGCTAAAATAACGCCCCTTCGCCCACAGGGTGAAGGGCTGATTAACCTTCCCTTTAAATAATAAAAAGCGCAGTGATCATACACCGCGCTTTTTATTTCAATAATAATCAAATAAATCAGGCGATTGCTGGACGAACCCCTAACGTGTGGCAGATGGCATAGCTCATTTCCGCACGATTCAGCGTATAGAAATGGAAATCCTTCACCCCTTCCCGGCTGAGGATCTTCACCATATCCATCGCGATATTGGCACCGACCATTTTGCGGGTTTCCGGATCGTCATCCAGCCCAGCAAACATGCTGGTCATCCAGCTTGGCACCCGCACATTAGTCATAGTGGCAAAGCGCTGTAACTGCTTGAAGTTGGAAACTGGCAGGATCCCCGGCACGATTTCTACATCAATCCCGGTCGCCACGCAGCGATCGCGGAAACGCAGGTAACTTTCCACGTCGAAGAAGAACTGAGTAATGGCCCGGTTGGCACCGGCATCAATTTTACGCTTCAGGTTGATCAAGTCTGCCTGGGCGCTTTTCGCTTCCGGATGCACTTCCGGATAGGCCGCCACAGAGATATCGAAATCGCCGACGTCTTTCAGCAACGTGACCAGATCGGCAGCATACATTTCCGGCTTGCCGCTGTCCGGTGGCAAATCGCCGCGCAGGGCAACGATATGGCGAATACCGCTGTTCCAATAATCGGTAGCGATATCAATAAGTTGTGCAGGGCTGGCATCGATACAGGTCAGATGCGGTGCGGCATCCAGGCCGGTGCGCTCTTTAATGCCTTTGATAATGCTGTGGGTGCGATCGCGCTCGCCAGAGTTGGCACCGTAGGTCACGGAGACAAATTTGGGTTTGAGGCTGCTCAGACGATCGATCGACTGCCACAAGGTGTCTTCCATCTCGCTGGTACGCGGCGGGAAAAACTCGAACGACACATTAATCTGGCCGCTTAACTCCGCCAGATTCTGATTCAGCGCTTCCCGCTGGTTTGCGTGAAAAAAACTCATACCCTGTCCGCCTCTTATCGATCACTGTGTTTTGCTTTATTTTAGTAAGCGTCTATACGTTTAGACGTCTAGATAGAAAATGCCGTATGTGACCTAAAGAGTCAACAGGAAAGTGAGGGTAATTCGATGAGTAATCCTCACACAACATGAGAGAATTTCATGATAGTACTCACGGAGAGATAAACCGGGCGCCATCCGCTGCGCCCGTTGAGGATTAAAGCAGTTGCGCCAAGCGGTTAAGATCCGACTGGATCGCACCAGCGGTCACATCGCGCCCCGCCCCTGGCCCACGGATCACCAGCGGGTTATCACGATACCAGCGGCTTTCGATGGCAAACACGTTGTCGCACGGCAACAGCGAAGCCAGCGGATGCTCCGGGCGTACGGCTTCGACGCCGACGCGCGCTTTGCCATTGGCGTCAAAACGCGCCACATGACGCAGCACCAATCCCATTTCGCTGGCAGCTTCGAAGCGTTGCAGCATTTGCTGATTTAACGCCTCACCGTTTTCAAAGAACTGATCGATGGAGCCTTTATCCGCCCCGGCAGGCACCAGCGATTCCACACGCACCTGATTCGGTTCAATGTCGTAACCCGCCTCGCGAGCCAGGATCACCAACTTGCGCATCACGTCTTGCCCAGAGAGATCGACGCGTGGATCTGGCTCCGTCAGGCCCTGTTGCCAAGCTTGGTCCACCAGTTCGGTGAACGGCACCGTGCCGTCAAACTGTAGGAACAGCCAGGACAGCGTGCCGGAGAAAATACCGCTGAGCGCCAGAATACTGTCACCGCTGTCACGCAGATCGCGCACGGTGTGGTTCACCGGTAAACCCGCGCCCACGGTGGCGTTATACAGCCAGTGACGGCCCGTTTTGGCGAACGCATCACGAATCTGCCGATAGTTAGCGCTGCACGAAGCGCCCGCCAGTTTGTTGGCGCTGATCACGTGGAAACCGTAGCTGGCAAAATCCAGATACTGTTCTGCCAGGTTTTCGCTGGCGGTGACGTCGAGCACCACCAGATCGTCAAACGGATGGGCACGCATCCACAGGAACAACGATTCCTCATCCAGTTCCTGGGCTTCTTCTTCAAAGAACGCCAACGCGCGGCTGGTATCCAGCCCATCGTAATTCAACAGGCTGCGGCGGCTATCCACCACTCCAGCCAAGGTAAATTCAAAACCGCTACGCGCCGAGAGGTTCTTCTGCTCGCGGGCAAACAGCTCCAGCCAGCGCGAACCGATGTTGCCCTTGCCGAACAGCACCAGGCCGATGCGTTTTTCCGCGCGGAACAGCGTCTGATGCAGGCCCTGAATCAGCAGGCCGGTCGGCCCCTGACGCAGCACCGCCACCAGACTGATGCCATCCTCCGCCTGCCAGATGAATTCTACCGGCTGATCGTTCAACTGTTGGTAAAAACGGTGGCTGTGTAACGGATTCTTGCACACGCCAGCACCGACCAGTGCCACCAGCGCCAACCCTTCACGCAGTTGCAGTTCACCCGGCAACACCGCCTCTTGCAGAACGCGCAAGACGCTGTTCACCACTTCCGAGGTGTAGCACAGTTGGATCAGGTTACGGTCAGGATGGATACCCACGGCCAGCGGTTTGATCTGTGCACGCTTCAGCACCAGCTCCAACTCTTTCTGCGCCAGCTTGAAGTCATGCCGTGGAGCCACGCTGAATTCAATCAGGCAAACGTCATCATGGCTGGTCACAATTTTGGCACCGGTGCCGGAAGCCAGCACACGTTCGATGCGTGTCGACCCCTGTTCCGGTTGATAGCTGCAACGCAGTTGCAGATCGATGTCACTGCCGGAAACCGGCTGCAACGTGCGAGTATGCAATACCGGTGCCGCCAGGCGAGCCAGTTCGCTGGCTTCGTCCAAGCGCAACAGCGGCAGCAGGCAGGCATCTTTCACCTTACGTGGATCGGCGCTGTACACCCCGGCCACGTCGCTCCAGATGGTGACACGCGCCGCACCGGCCAATGCGCCAATCTGCGTAGCAGAATAGTCACTGCCGTTACGCCCGAGCAGCACGGTTTCACCAGCATCGTTGCGGGAAATAAAACCGGTTACCACCAAGCGTTTGCCTGGATGCTGCGCCAGCAACTGCTGCAATAAAGGATAGGAGCGGCCTTCGTCCACCTGCGGTTGCGCCGCACGTTCAGCGCGCAGAAAATCACGCGCATCCAGCCACGCCGCCTGCATATCCTGTTTGTTCAGCACGGCAGCCATCAGGCGCGCCGACCAGATTTCACCATGGCCGACCACTTCCGCATACGCCGCATCATCAACTTTACCGTCCAGCAAAGCTGCCAAGCGCTCAAGATCCTGAATAAATTCGGCAATCAGCGGCTCAGCCGTTTCCGGCGGCAACAAGCCCCCGATCAATTCGCTGTGATAACGGCGCAGCGTTTGCTGTACCTGATGTGCGGAAAGGCGATCGCTCTGGCTCAGCTTCAACCAACTAATCAATTGGTTAGTGGTGCTACCGGCCGCCGAAACCACCATCATGTCACCCGGCTGGCTGTACTCGGCCATAATCCCGGCCACCCGCTGATAACACTTCACATCGGCCAGACTGCTGCCACCAAATTTGTGCAGTTGACGCCCGTTAACCGCCCCTGCTACCGCAATTGCATTCATGCTTACCTCGTTGCCGCCGCCTGGAAGGCTTGTTCCAGATCGGCAATCAAATCATCACAGTCTTCAATACCCACAGAAATACGCAGCAGGCTTTCGGAAATACCGGCTGCAGCACGTGCTTCTGGCGCCATCCCGGCGTGAGTCATGGTCGCGGCATGCGAGATCAGACTTTCTACGCCACCCAATGATTCTGCCAGCGTAAACAATTCCAGAGCAGAGAGGAAACGCCGCAGCAGCGCTTCGTCACCATCCAGTTCAAAGCTGAGCATGGCACCGAACCCGAGTTGCTGACGGCATGCAATCTCATGGCCTGGGTTCTCCGGCAGAGAAGGATGATACAGCTTTTTAACCAGCGGTTGCTGCTGTAAATAGCTGACAATCGCCCCGGCATTGTGCTGTGCCGCCTTGATACGCGGTGACAGAGTACGGATGCCGCGCAGCAGCAGATAGCTGTCAAACGCAGCCCCGGTAACGCCAATGTTATTCGCCCACCACGCCAGTTCCACCGCCAGATCCGGATCTTTGGCAATCACCGCACCGGCGACCACGTCAGAATGGCCGTTGAGGTATTTAGTGCAAGAATGCACCACCAGATCGGCACCCAGCTTGAGCGGCTGTTGCAATGCCGGGCTGAGGAAAGTGTTATCCACTACCGTCAGTGCACCCGCTTCATGCGCCGCATGACAGATAGCCGCAATATCCACCACGCGCAGCAGCGGGTTGCTTGGGCTTTCGATCAGCACCAGCTTCGGCTTTTGCGCCAGCGCCTGTTGCAGCGCGGCTTCATTCCCCTGATCGACAAACAGCACGCGATAGGCACCGCGCTTGCTCAGGCTATCGAACAGGCGATAGCTGCCGCCGTAACAGTCGTGCGGAGCCACCAGCAGATCGCCCGGCTTCAGCAGCACGGTGGTCACCAGATGGATCGCCGACATCCCGCTGCCGGTCATGACCGCGCCTGCACCGCCTTCCAGCTCCGCCAGCGCACGCTGCACCACATCACGCGTCGGGTTACCACGGCGTGAATAATCATGGGCGCGGGGCTGATTGAAATCGGTGAAGTTATAAGTGCTCGAAAGGTGGATCGGCGGGACGACACAGCCGTACTGTTCGTCGTCATTCAGACCGCTACGCACGGCAATGGTGGCTGGTTTACGCGTCATAGGGTGGTTAGGCTCTCGGAAAGTGGGTGAATGAGGCCTAAAGATTACTCGCAGCCGAAATAGACGTCAATACATCTGGACATCTAAACTTCTTTGCGTATAGATTGAGCAAAGCGCCAATACCCGCTAAAATTGTAGCGGTTTGTTATGACGACAAGATGTTAATGCAAAAATGTATGCACAAGGTCTACTGAAGGTCGCAATTCGGTGAATATGATCGCGTGAAATTGACATTTATTAGTGAGAACAGTGAAGATCGGGCATAATTGGCCGGTTTCTAGAATGATGGTAGTTTTTCTGACAAATTTTAAGGTGTCCCATGGCTGAGTGGAACGGCGAGTATGTCAGCCCTTACGCTGAACACGGTAAAAAAAGCGAGCAAGTAAAAAAAATCACGGTCTCCATTCCGCTGAAGGTCCTGAAGATCCTGACCGATGAACGGACCCGCCGCCAGGTCAACAACCTGCGCCACGCGACCAATAGCGAATTGCTGTGCGAAGCATTCCTGCACGCTTTTACTGGCCAGCCGCTGCCGAACGATGAAGATCTGCGCAAAGAACGCAGCGATGAAATCCCGGAAGCCGCGAAAGTGCTGATGCGTGAATTGGGTGTGGATCCCGATACCTGGGATTACTGATCCCAACCTGCCAATGCAGATGGCAGAAACGAAAAAAGGCGCCGAAGGCGCCTTTTTCATCTGACGGTAAGAAATCTTATTTCTTAGCGCCTGGTACGCTGAAACGCTTGTTAAAGCGGTCAACGCGGCCACCGGTAGCAACATCACGCTGCTTGCCAGTGTAGAACGGGTGACATTCGCCACAAACGTCCAGGTTCAGATCGTGACCCACAGTAGAGCGGATTTTGATCACGTTACCGCAAGAGCAGTTAGCAGTAACTTCTTCGTATTTTGGGTGGATACCTTGTTTCATGGGAAACCTCAGTTAAGGCCGTGTCGCTATCCAGCCCTGTTCCGCCAGACACCACACGTGGTTGATAAATTTTGATATGGAATTATATCAAAGGCGGCAAATTATACAGAATTAAATAGACTGCGCAAACGGATCCGTACATTTAGCGGCCCGCAGTGTAAACTAGCCACCACTTTTTTCTAGCTGGATCGCCACATGCCCGTTGTACAGGTTGCTTTACCGGTTCCCCTCGCCCGTACCTTCGATTATCTTCTGCCAGAAGGCTTGCAGCCGGTCATCGGCGCGCGTGTGGATGTGCCTTGGGGAAAGCAACGGGCGATCGGGATTGTTGTCGGCTGTAGTGAAACCAGCGAACTGCCGCTGGAAAAGCTGAAACCCATCGACAGCCTGCTGGATAACGACTCCCTGTTCTCACCCAGCCTGTGGCGCATCCTACTGTGGGCGGTTGAATACTACCATTACCCGATTGGTGAAGTGCTGTTCCACGCGTTGCCGATCCTGCTGCGCCAGGGTAAACCAGCGGAGACAACCCCGCTGTGGCAATGGTTTGCCACCGAACAGGGGCGCGCCACGCCGCCGGAAAGCCTCAAACGAGCCCCCAAACAGCAGCAGGCGCTAGCGGCACTGCTGCAACGCCCGGTTTATCGCCACCAGGTCAGCGAACTCGAACTGACCGACAGCGCATTACAGGCATTACGTGCCAAAGGGTTAGCAGATCTCCGCGCTCAGGTTTTGGCAACGCAGGACTGGCGGCCCGGTTTTGAGATCCTCGGCGAACGGCTGCGGCTCAATACCGAACAGGCGACCGCTGTGGGAGCCATCCGCAGTGAAGACGACCATTTCGCTGCCTGGTTACTGGCAGGGGTAACCGGCTCCGGCAAGACCGAAGTTTATCTCAGCGTGCTGGAAAACATCCTGGCCAAAGGTAAACAGGCTCTGGTATTGGTGCCGGAAATCGGCCTGACGCCGCAGACTATCGCCCGCTTTCGCGAACGGTTCAACGCACCGGTGGACGTGCTGCATTCCGGCCTGAACGACAGCGAACGGCTGGCCGTTTGGCTGCGCGCCCGCAGCGGTGAAGCGGCCATTGTGATTGGCACCCGTTCGGCGCTGTTCACCCCGTTTTCGCGCCTTGGGGTGATTATCATCGACGAGGAACACGACAGCTCCTATAAGCAGCAGGAAGGCTGGCGTTACCATGCCCGCGACCTGGCGGTGTTCCGTGCCCACGCCGAAGATATTCCGATGGTGATGGGTTCTGCCACCCCGGCGTTGGAAACGCTGCACAACGTGCAACTGGGTAAATATCGCCAGCTTAAACTGACCCAGCGTGCAGGTAATGCCAAACCGGCCAACCAGCACCTGATCGATTTGAAGGGCCTGCCGCTGAAGGTTGGGTTATCGCAACCGCTGCTGAAAAGCATGCAGCACCACTTGAAGAACGGTAATCAGGTGATACTGTTCCTCAACCGCCGGGGCTATGCACCTGCGCTGTTGTGCCATGAATGCGGTTGGATCGCCGAGTGCCAGCGTTGTGACCACTACTACACTATCCACCAGAATCAGCGCCAGCTGCGTTGCCACCACTGCGACAGCCAGCGCCCGGTACCACACCAGTGCCCGCAATGCGGTTCCACGCATCTGGTCTCGGTCGGGGTCGGTACCGAACAGCTGGAAAATGAGCTGGCACCGCTGTTCCCGGAAACGGCCATCACCCGTATCGATCGCGATACCACCAGCCGCAAAGGCTCGCTGGAACAACATCTGGCGGATATCCACCGCGGCGGCCCACGTATTCTGATCGGCACCCAGATGCTGGCAAAAGGCCACCACTTCCCAGATGTGACGCTGGTTGCGTTGCTGGATGTCGATGGTGCGCTGTTCTCCGCCGATTTCCGCTCTGCCGAGCGTTTCGCCCAGTTGTATACCCAGGTTTCTGGCCGCGCCGGGCGTGCGGGTAAACAGGGCGAAGTGCTGTTGCAAACCCATCACCCCGAACACCCTCTGTTGCAAATCCTGTTGCAACAGGGCTATGACGCCTTCGCCAAACAGACGCTGGCGGAGCGCAACAGCGTATTTCTGCCGCCTTATACCAGCCACATTATTGTGCGTTCGGAAGATCACGATAATCAGCAGGCCCCGCTGTTCTTACAGCAACTGCGCAATCTGCTGGAGGCCAGCCCGCTGAAGGATGATTCGCTGTGGGTCATGGGCCCAGTTCCGGCATTACAGTCGAAGCGCGGTGGCCGTTTCCGCTGGCAGTTGCTGTTGCAACACCCTTCCCGACGCCTGCTGCAACACCTGATGAAAACTACGCTGCCGCTGATTGGTACCCTGCCACAGGCACGCAAAGTGAAGTGGATGCTGGACGTCGATCCGATCGACAGTTAAACCCGAAGCAATCTGATTCAGAGCACAAAGACCCTTGAATTTGCGAGGTAACACGAAAAAACCTCCCTAACTCACACTTTTTATGAAATTTAGGTAACAAAAGCCGAGCGTAATCTGTTTAGAATGTCGGTGCAGGCAAGCAGCATGATGGAAGCTTTGAACGTGGATGGCGCTAACAATAACAACACCACCGCACGCCAGAATGTATGAGTCAATCCCAGTTGTCGCGTTGGCATGGGCCAACGCAAGGAGAAAGGCGTTGGAACACAAGAAAGAACTATCCATGGCCACCATGAAAGACGTTGCTGAAATGGCCGGCGTTTCAACGGCAACCGTGTCCCGTGCGCTGATGAATCCGGAAAAGGTGTCAACGCCAACGCGTCAGAAAGTAGAACAGGCCGTGCTGGCCGTGGGTTATTCCCCTCATGCCCTCTCACGCAATATCAAACGCAATGAATCCCGCACCATCCTGGTGATCGTTCCCGATATCTGCGATCCGTTTTTTGCCGACGTGATCCAGGGGATCGAGCAAACCGCAGCGCAACAGGGATATCTGGTACTGATCGGCGACTGTGCGCAACAGAACCAGCAGGAACGCACTTTCGTTAACCTGATTATCACCAAGCAAATTGACGGTATGCTACTGCTCGGCTCTAACCTGCCGTTCGACGCCAGCAAGGAAGAACAACGCAACCTGCCACCGATGGTGATGGCCAACGAATTTGCACCGGAACTGGAACTGCCGACGGTGCATATCGACAACCTGACCGCTGCCTTCGAAGCCGTGCATTATCTGCATCAGCTTGGCCACAAGCAGATCGCCTGTGTGGCGGGGCCGGAACACATGCCGCTGAGCCATTATCGGTTGCAGGGTTACATTCAGGCGCTACGCCGTAATGGTATTAGCGTTGAAAGCAGTTATATTACCCGGGGTGATTTCAGCTATGAAGCAGGCGCTCAAGCCCTGAAATCGCTGATGGCCCTGCCAAAACCTCCTACAGCCATCTTCTGTCACAACGACATTATGGCTATTGGCGTACTGTTCCAGGCCAAAAAGCTGGGCTTGCGGGTACCACAGGATCTCTCCGTTGTCGGCTTTGACGATATCAAACCGGCTCAGTATTGTGATCCCCCTTTAACCACGGTGGCGCAGCCTCGTTTCCTGATCGGTCAGCAAGCCATGCTGCTACTGCTGGAACAATTGCACGGGCAGACGGTAAACAGCGGATCCCGGCTTTTGGACAGCGAATTGATTATCCGTGACAGCACTGCGGCCCCGAAACGCTAGTCAAACATTTTTGGGTTAAGTAACATGGCGGACTCAAAACCTATCAGATAGGTATAATTATTGTTGTGGTCATTTCTGCCGAGACGGCAAAGGTGGCCAATCAAACAGCCTAGAGGATAGGCTTTAACCTCATCAGGACACAGCGGAATTATAGTGGCACAGAGAGACTATGTAAGCCGCGGGCGCTCAGGGGCAGCGCGGCGCAAGACCCCCAGCCGTAAACGCAGTTCTCCGAAGGTATCCAAAACCGTGGTGGCGCTTGCCGTTGCCCTTCTGGTTGTCTTTATCGGTGGCCTCTATTTCATTACGCACAACAAACCGGCCGATGCTCCGTTGCTGCCTACGCACGGCACTCGCCCAGGTAACGGCCTGCCACCGAAGCCGGAAGAGCGTTGGCGCTATATCAAAGAGCTGGAGAATCGTCAGATTGGCGTGCAATCACCCACCGAACCTAGGGCCGGTGGCGATGATAATACCAAAACCCAACTGACCGCCGAACAGCGCCAGTTGCTTGAACAGATGCAGGCTGACATGCAGCAGCGCCCGACGCAGTTGTCTGAAGTGCCTTATAACGATCCGTCACAGCTCCGCGGCAATGGTCGTCAGCAGCAACAGATACCACAACAGCAAATACCGCAGCAGGTGCAACAGCAGCAGCCGGTGAGCCAATCACGAAACCCGTTCAACAACGACGCAGCACCGGTTCAGCAGCACCAACAACCGGTGCAACAGCCTAAGCCACAAGCGGTCACTCCGCCGGTTAAAACCCGGCAGCCGGAACCTAAGCCAGAACCTAAGCCGCAGCCGAAACCGGAAGTGAAGCCCGAAGTGAAAGCGGAAACGGCCAAGCAGGAAGCCAAACCAGAGCAGAAACAGAAGTGGATGGTGCAATGTGGTTCATTCCGTGCCACAGATCAGGCCGAATCGGTACGCGCACAGTTGGCGTTTGAAGGCATCGAAAGCCGCATCACGGCGGGTGGTGGTTGGAATCGCGTGATGCTGGGCCCCTACAGCAGCCGTGCTGCTGCCGACAAAACCCTGGCCCGCCTGAAGAGCTCTGGCATGTCGAGTTGCATTCCCCTCGCCGTCGGGGGTTGAAAAGCGTCACTTCTCCCCCAACTATATTCTCAATATGCCCCGTTGCTTCTGCGCAAGCAGAGACAACGGGGTCTTCTTTCCGTCTGCAACGAGGATCTGCTCGTGACAACAATTGTAAGCGTACGCCGCAACGGCCAAGTAGTGATCGGTGGCGATGGCCAGGCCACACTGGGCAACACGGTCATGAAGGGCAACGTCAAGAAAGTCCGTCGCCTGTATAACGATAAAGTGATTGCCGGTTTCGCTGGTGGTACTGCTGACGCCTTCACGCTGTTCGAGTTGTTCGAGCGCAAGCTGGAGATGCACCAAGGCCACTTGGTGAAAGCCGCCGTTGAGTTGGCGAAGGACTGGCGTACCGATCGTATGCTGCGCAAACTCGAAGCGCTGCTGGCGGTAGCGGATGAAAATGCCTCGCTGATCATCACAGGTAACGGTGATGTGGTGCAGCCAGAAAATGATTTGATCGCCATCGGCTCCGGCGGCCCCTACGCCCAGTCGGCGGCCCGCGCACTGTTGGAAAATACCGAACTGAGCGCCCGCGAAATCGTTGAGAAATCCCTCAGCATCGCCGGTGATATCTGTATTTACACCAACCAGTTCCACACTATTGAAGAATTGCCTTCCAAAGCGTAAGGATCGAATACTATGTCTGAAATGACCCCGCGCGAGATCGTCAGCGAACTGGACAGCTACATCATTGGCCAGAACAAGGCCAAACGCGCTGTTGCCATTGCCCTGCGCAACCGCTGGCGCCGGATGCAGCTCAACGAGACGCTGCGTCACGAAGTCACCCCTAAAAATATCCTGATGATCGGCCCGACCGGCGTCGGTAAAACCGAAATCGCCCGTCGTTTGGCCAAACTGGCCAATGCGCCGTTTATCAAAGTGGAAGCCACCAAGTTCACCGAAGTGGGTTATGTCGGTAAAGAAGTGGATTCCATCATCCGCGATCTGACCGATGCCGCTGTGAAAATGGTGCGCTTGCAGTCGATCGAGAAAAACCGGACTCGCGCCGAAGAAATGGCAGAAGAACGGCTGCTCGACGTACTGATCCCACCGGCCAAAAACAACTGGGGCCAGGCCGAAGAGCAGCAGGAACCTTATGCCGCCCGTCAGGTATTCCGCAAGAAATTGCGTGAAGGCCAATTGGACGATAAAGAAATCGAAATCGATCTGGCCGCCGCACCGATGGGCGTCGAAATCATGGCCCCTCCTGGCATGGAAGAGATGACCAACCAGTTGCAGTCGATGTTCCAGAACCTCGGCGGGCAGAAGCAGAAACCCCGTAAGCTGAAGATCAAAGAAGCCTTCAAACTGCTGGTGGAAGAAGAAGCCGCCAAGCTGGTGAACCCGGAAGAGCTGAAAGAGCAGGCGGTAGAAGCCGTTGAGCAGCACGGCATCGTGTTTATCGATGAAATCGACAAAATCTGTAAGCGTGGCGGCCAAAGTTCCGGCCCGGACGTTTCCCGTGAAGGCGTGCAGCGCGATCTGTTGCCGCTGGTGGAAGGCTGTACGGTATCCACCAAGCACGGCATGGTGAAAACCGATCACATCCTTTTCATCGCTTCCGGCGCTTTCCAGACCGCCAGCCCTGCAGATCTGATCCCGGAACTGCAAGGCCGCTTGCCAATCCGCGTTGAGCTACAGGCGCTGACCACGGAAGATTTCGAACGTATCCTGACAGAACCTAGCGCATCGCTGACCGAACAATATAAAGCACTGATGGGCACCGAAGGCGTGACGATCGACTTCACTGCCGAGGGCATCCGCCGCATCGCCGAAGCCGCATGGCAAGTGAATGAGCGCACCGAAAACATCGGCGCACGTCGTCTGCACACCGTCTTGGAACGTCTGATGGAAGATATTTCCTATGACGCGAGTGAAATTAACGGTCAATCCATTACAATTGACGCCGATTACGTGCGCAATCACCTGGATGAACTGGTAGCGGATGAAGATCTGAGTCGTTTTATCCTATAATCGCGCTATACCCAAGTGACTTCAAGTTGCAGGAAGGCGGCAACTGAACGAAGCCCCAGGAGCTTACTCAAGTAAGTGACTGGGGTGAGCGAAGGCAGCCAACACCCCTGCAGCTTGAAGGGCGACGGGTATATCACTGTCCTGTCAGTTATCGTTGTGGGAGGCATTGCCTCCCACATTTATTTCGAACGGACACCGCCTTTTGACTTACTGAAGCGAAACATGAGCTTATCAACCCCCACCACCCCGGCTAAAGCCTGGCTGGAAAGTTTACGACCGCGTACCCTGCCGTTGGCGTTTGCCTCCATCGTTGTCGGTTCTGCTATCGCCGCCTGGCAAGGCAGCCTCAAACCGGGTGTGGCCCTGTTGGCCTTGCTGACCGCTGGCCTGTTGCAGATCCTCTCCAATCTGGCCAATGACTATGGCGATGCGGTAAAAGGCAGTGATAACGAAGATCGCATCGGCCCGCTGCGCGGCATGCAGAAAGGGATGATCACTCAGGCCCAGATGAAACGGGCGTTGGTGCTGACGGTGATCCTGATTGCCATTTCCGGTTGCTGGCTGATTGCTGTCGCCTGCGAAAAGCCCGGTGATGTGGTCGGTTTCCTGGTGCTGGGTGGCTTGGCGATCATCGCTGCCATTACCTATACCGTGGGTAACAAACCCTATGGCTATTTGGGATTGGGGGATATTTCAGTTCTGGTGTTTTTCGGCTGGCTCAGCGTGGCGGGCTCGCACTATCTGCAAACACACACTTTTGACAGCATCGTGATGCTGCCAGCCACCGCCTGCGGCCTGTTGGCGGCTGCGGTGCTCAACATCAATAACCTGCGCGATATCGAAAGCGACCGCGTCAACGGCAAAAATACCCTGGCGGTGCGCCTCGGGCCACAGAAAGCACGTTACTACCACGCCTTTTTGTTGATCGCCGCCGTGGTATGCTTCGCGCTGTTTACCCTGCTCAACCTGCACAGCCTGTGGGGTTGGCTGTTTGTGCTGGCCATACCGCTGCTGTTGCGCCACGGTATGCGCGTACTGCGCGATCCCACCGCCATCGGCATGCGCCCGATGCTGGAGCACATGGTGAAGGCAGCATTACTGACCAACCTGTTATTCGCTATCGGCGTGGTGCTCAGTTAAAAACCGATGATTTTGCCAACAGGGCGAATAAAGGGATATACTGACTATTCCAGCGGCAAACTGACGTAAAATCCTATGAAATACGATACTTCCGAACTCTGTGATATTTATCAGGAAGAGGTCAACGTAGTTGAACCTCTGTTCTCTAATTTTGGCGGGCGTACTTCATTTGGCGGGCAAATCACTACGGTGAAATGCTTCGAGGATAACGGCCTGCTGTTCGAACTGCTCGAAGAAAACGGCCGTGGCCGCGTCTTGTTGATCGACGGTGGTGGCTCTGTGCGCCGCGCGCTGATCAACGCTGCGCTGGCACGCCTGGCAACCCAGAACGAATGGGAAGGCATCGTGGTTTACGGTGCGGTACGCCAGGTGGACGATCTAGAAGAGTTGGACATCGGTATTCAGGCTATGGCTGCAATCCCGGTGGGTGCTACCAGTGAAGGCGTTGGTGAGAGTGATATCCGCGTTAACTTCGGTGGCGTCACCTTCTTCTCTGGCGATCACCTCTACGCCGACAACACCGGTATCATTCTTTCCGAAGATCCTCTTGATATCGAGTAACCGCAGAATATGAAAAAGGGCGCCTAGGCGCCCTTTTCGATCTCAGCTAACGGACGAGATTAGACCTCTTCCATTTTACCCAGCAGTGCACGCAGGCGATCTTGCCAAACATGCTGCTCTTCTTTCAGTTGCTGATTCTCACGCGCCAGCGCTTCGTGGTTGCCCGCAGCGTTCTGCACGTCCTGAGACAGAGCGTTATTCTTCTCTTTCAGTTCTTCAATTTCCATCTGCAACAGAGTGATGGTATCAATCGCCTGCTGAACTTTTGCTTCCAGTTTTTCAAATACTTCAAATGACATTCTTCAGTCCCCTCATGATAGCAAGGCGTACATCTATAAGTAGCGCCGCAACATCGGCTGCAGCTACTGCGAATATGCATCGCGCCAAATGACACGCACTGTTATGGAAAACGCGCGTGTCTCAATAAAACGCTTCTTTCAATAAAAACGATTGTATGTAGCCTGCCTCTCACTGTCTAGCAACATACCGGCCCAACGCGCAGTCTGTTGCAATTTTCTTACCGCCACTTTAGTCGTTGTTAACAAAAGAAAATCAAACCCATGGTCAGATCACACTTTCATGGCTCATAAAAAACACTAAATAACGCGAATTCGCTCAATTTTATGACGAAGTACACACATTTTGATTTCGCTATTTCTCGTTTATGTTCGTTAACGATAAATTTACATCACGTCCTCAATCTATAAGTGGACGAGATGAAAAAACTGTACCTCAGGCCGCAACGCGAAACGCGCCAAGCCTGTATACCCAGCAGGATATAAACCTATAACCATCGTCTGCAGGACAATAATATTATGAGCCAAACCACCAGTCCGACTTTAAAAGGCCAGTGTATCGCGGAATTCCTCGGTACCGGTCTGTTGATCTTCTTTGGCGTAGGCTGCGTTGCAGCGCTGAAACTGGCCGGTGCCAGCTTCGGTCAGTGGGAAATCAGTATCATTTGGGGCCTGGGTGTTGCCATGGCCATCTATCTGACCGCCGCGATCTCCGGCGCACACCTGAACCCGGCCGTCACGCTGGCGCTGTGGTTGTTCGCTTGCTTTGATGGCCGCAAAGTCCTCCCTTACATCGTGGCGCAGGTTGCCGGTGCCTTCTGCGCCGCAGCGCTGGTCTACGGATTGTATTACAACCTGTTCTTCGACTTTGAGAGCGCCGATCAGATGGTGCGCGGCAGTGATGAAAGCCTGGCGTTGGCCGGTATCTTCTCCACCTATCCCAATGCCCATATCTCCGTCGGCCAGGCCTTCCTGGTAGAAACGGTGATCACCGCCATTCTGATGTGCCTGATTCTGGCACTGACCGACGACGGCAACGGCATTCCGCGTGGCCCACTGGCACCGCTGTTGATCGGTATTCTGATTGCCGTCATCGGTGCCTCTATGGGACCATTAACCGGCTTCGCACTGAACCCGGCGCGTGACTTCGGCCCGAAACTGTTCGCTTATCTGGCAGGCTGGGGCAAAGTGGCCTTCACCGGCGCACGTGATATCCCTTACTTCCTGGTACCGATCTTCGGCCCTATCGTCGGTGCCGGTCTGGGTGCTTTCGGTTACCGCGCGCTGATTGGCCGCCATCTGCCTTGCGACGTTTGCGTCGAAGAAGACCAACCCGCCGCCAAGCCAGAACAGCGTAACGCGTGATTGGCACAAAGTTCTATACCCAATGGATTTCAAGATACAGGTAGGCGGCAACGGAGTGAATCCCGATGAGCTTACTCAAGTAAGTGATTCGGGTGAACGAGGGCGGCCAACAACCCTGCAACTTGAAAGACGACGGGTATAACGGTTAACAACAACAGGATTAAGCTCATGACAACAGAAAAAAAATACATTGTCGCTCTCGATCAGGGAACAACCAGTTCACGTGCCGTAGTGCTCGATCACGATGCCAACATTGTTGCGGTATCACAGCGTGAATTTACCCAAATCTACCCGAAGCCCGGCTGGGTGGAACACGATCCGATGGAGATCTGGTCCTCGCAGAGTTCTACGCTGGTGGAAGTGCTGGCCAAAGCGGACATCAGTTCTGACCAGATCGCCGGTATCGGTATTACCAACCAGCGCGAAACCACCATCGTCTGGGAAAAAGAGACCGGCAAGCCGATTTATAACGCCATCGTCTGGCAGTGCCGCCGTACCGCAGAAATCTGCGAAGAGCTCAAGCGTGACGGACTGGAGGAGTACATCCGCCACAACACCGGGCTGGTGGTTGACCCGTATTTTTCGGGCACCAAAGTCAAATGGATCCTCGATCACGTCGAAGGTGCCCGCGAGCGCGACAAGCGCGGCGAACTGCTGTTCGGCACCGTCGACACCTGGTTGGTGTGGAAAATGACCCAAGGGCGGGTGCATGTGACCGATTACACCAATGCCTCACGCACCATGATGTTCAACATCCACCAGTTGGATTGGGACGATCGTATGCTGGAAGTGCTGGATATCCCACGCGCCATGCTGCCGAAAGTCCGCCCGTCTTCAGAAGTTTACGGCCAGACCAACATTGGTGGTAAAGGCGGTACGCGTATTCCTATTGCCGGGATCGCCGGTGACCAGCAAGCGGCACTGTACGGCCAGCTCTGCGTCCAACCGGGCATGGCGAAAAACACCTACGGTACTGGCTGCTTCCTGCTGATGAATACCGGTACTGAAGCCGTGCGCTCCAACCATGGCCTGCTGACCACCATCGCCTGTGGCCCGCGTGGTGAAGTGAACTATGCGCTGGAAGGTGCGGTATTTATCGGTGGTGCTTCGATCCAGTGGCTGCGCGATGAGATGAAACTGATCAGCGATGCGGCCGACTCCGAATACTTTGCCACCAAGGTAAAAGATAGCAACGGAGTGTATGTGGTGCCCGCCTTTACCGGCCTGGGTGCGCCATACTGGGATCCATATGCCCGTGGTGCCATCTTTGGCCTGACGCGCGGCGTGAACAGCAACCACATTATCCGTGCAACGCTGGAATCTATCGCCTACCAGACTCGCGATGTGCTGGATGCAATGCAGGCCGATGCCAACACCCGCCTGCAATCGCTGCGTGTGGACGGTGGCGCGGTGGCCAACAACTTCCTGATGCAGTTCCAGTCCGACATCCTCGGTAACCGTGTGGAGCGCCCTGAAGTGCGTGAAGTCACAGCGTTGGGTGCGGCTTACCTGGCAGGCCTGGCGATTGGCTACTGGAACGATCTGGACGAAGTGAAGAGCAAAGCCAACATTGAACGTGAATTCCGCCCTGGTATCGAAACCACCGAGCGCAATTTCCGTTACAGCGGCTGGAAAAAAGCCGTGGCTCGTGCGCAGGCGTGGGAAGATCACGACTAAGTTCACCGGCTGCTTTTGCCCTGACAATGCGCTGCCTGCGGGCGGCGCTTTTTTTGCCCCGCCCGACCGCCGCCGCCCTGTGATAAACTTTGTTGATATTTTCTTCCCTTTAATCACTCACAGGTTTGCCATGAAACGTGAATTAGCCATCGAATTTTCCCGCGTTACCGAAGCCGCCGCTCTGGCGGGTTACAAATGGTTGGGGCGCGGCGACAAAAATGCTGCTGACGGAGCCGCCGTCAATGCCATGCGCATTATGCTCAACAGAGTGGATATCGATGGCCGTATTGTGATCGGCGAAGGTGAGATTGATGAAGCCCCGATGCTGTACATCGGTGAACAGGTCGGCACCGGTCAGGGCGATGCCGTGGATATCGCCGTCGACCCGATCGAAGGCACCCGGATGACGGCCATGGGCCAGTCCAACGCGCTGGCGGTGCTGGCCGTGGGCGATCGCGGCACCTTCCTGCATGCGCCAGACATGTATATGGAAAAGCTGGTGGTTGGCCCCGAGGCGCGTGGGTCTATCGATCTCAATTTGCCGCTGGCAGAAAACCTGCACAATATCGCTACCCGCCTTGGTAAACCGCTGACAGAACTGACAGTGATCACGCTGGCGAAACCACGCCACGACGCGGTAATCGCCCAAATGCAGCAGCTTGGCGTGAAAGTATTCGCCATTCCTGACGGTGACGTGGCCGCCTCTATTTTAACCTGCATGCCGGATAGCGAAGTGGATGTGATGTATGGCATCGGCGGTGCGCCAGAAGGCGTGATATCCGCCGCAGTGATCCGCGCGCTGGATGGTGACATGCAGGCCCGCTTGCTGCCACGCCATCAGGTGAAGGGCGATAGCGCAGAAAACCGTCGAATCGGTGAGCAGGAATTGGCCCGTTGCCAAGAGATGGGCATCGAAGCCGGTAAAGTGCTGATTCTTGATGACATGGCGCGCAACGACAACGTGATTTTTTCCGCTACCGGCATCACCAAAGGCGACCTACTGGAAGGCATCACCCGCAAAGGTAATATGGCTACCACCGAAACCCTGCTGATCCGCGGTAAATCACGCACCATCCGCCGCATCCGCTCGACCCATTATCTGGATCGCAAAGACGCTGCGCTGCACGAATTCTTGCTGTAAATATCAAGGGCACCGTATAGGGTGCCCATCTATTCTTGTCAGGCCGCCTCACTATTTTCTCATTATCGTTGTTAACGTGTTCACCCTTCATTACGCCCATTACCACGCAAAGTGCCAGAGATAAACCTAAGGGCACCCTCTTTGTGTCGCATAAGCGAACAAATCTGATTTTTCACTGAATTTCAGGTAGATATTGATCATCGTCATACTGGCAAAAATCACCGCCAATTTCGTAAATTAAATTGTACGAATAGCTAGAAAGAGTTAAGAATGTCAGGGGAATTGCGGCAATCCGGCTTTAGCATTTAATCGATAATTATTTTCATCAACTTGAAATAATATGACTGCCACAGGGATTTGGTTTATGAAAACACCAGAACTTATTTTATTGCAGTTGAAAACCTTAGGACCTCACTCTGCCAAAATGTTGGCCGAACGGCTTGAGATAACGCCGATGGGTATCCGTCAGCATCTGCAGTCCCTGGAAAAGCGTGAGTTGGTTTGTTACGAGGAAACGCGTACTAAAGTAGGCCGCCCGACGCGCTATTGGTCGCTCACTCAGCAGGGCCATGCCCAGTTTGCCGATAGCCATGACCGGCTTTCGAAAACGTTGCTGGAGTCGGCCAATGAGCTGTTCGGTACCGAAGGCGTTGAGAAACTGATTCTTGCACGGGAGGAAAAGCTCTTTCGCCGCTATGCTGATGAATTGGCAGAAGAGGAAAACCCGCTTGGTAAGCTTTCTCGCCTGGTGCGCCTGCGCCAGCACGACGGTTATATGGCGGAACTGCTTGATCACCCGCAGGGTATGCTGCTGGTGGAAAACCACTGCCCCATCGGCGTGGCGGCCAATGCTTGCAGCAAACTGTGCAATTCGGAACTGCAACTGTTCCATCGCCTGCTTGGTCAGGGTTACCGGATAGAGCGCACGGCACATGCCATTTCCGGCTCACGACATTGTGCTTATTTGATTCAAACGCAGGAGCTTTAAACAGTATGGCTGAATGGGTTAATGGCAAAGTCACGCAGGTAACACACTGGACAGACGGATTGTTCAGTATCACCGTCAATGCCCCTATCGACAGCTTCAGCGCCGGGCAATTTGCCAAACTGGCGCTGGAGATCGACGGTGAACGCGTTCAGCGCGCCTATTCGTATGTCAACGCCCCCAGCGATCCCAACTTGGAGTTCTATCTGGTTACCGTGCCGGAAGGGAAACTCAGCCCAAGGCTCCACCAGTTGCAACCGGGTGCCGACGTGATGGTCACCAAAGAGGCCGCCGGTTTCTTTGTGCTGGAAGAGGTGCCGGATTGCGACACGCTGTGGATGCTGGCCACCGGAACCGCCATCGGTCCTTATCTGTCGATTCTGCAACAAGGCCAAGGGCTGGAGCGATTCAACAACCTGGTGCTGGTTCATGCAGCACGCTTTGCCCGCGATCTCAGCTACCTGCCATTGATGCAACAACTGCAACAGTGCTATCACGGCAAGCTACACATTCAAACCATAGTCAGCCGCGAAGAAGTAACCGGATCGTTAACCGGACGTGTGCCAGCGCTGATCGAAGATGGGCGGCTGGAAGCGGCCGTGGGGTTAACCCTCAATGCCGAAACCAGCCATGTGATGTTGTGCGGTAATCCGCAGATGGTGCGCGACACCCAGCAAACGCTTAAAGAACGCCATCAGATGCGCAAGCACCTGCGCCGCAAACCAGGGCATATCACCAGCGAGCATTACTGGTAATTCAGCGGAATTTTACTGGCTCGGCTTCCGGACCGAATCGGTTATCCCCTGGTGTGCCGACAAAAGCGCCCAGATCGAGCGCCATCATCACCATAATCAGCGACGGGATAAACCGGCCGACGCCCCACTGCCAGATCGGTGCCAGCATCTGCCAGTTCCCCGCCGCCAGTATCCATGCCAGGATCAGCAGCAACGCCCACCAACCCGCCTTGTTGCGATCGTGCAGGCGTTTAACCAGCACCGCCGCCGTTGGCCATAGCAATACTACAATAAAAAAGGCAATCGACTGGATCGCCACCAGATGATAGTTGGCCAGCGTGAAGGCAGCCGCCATCAGCGCCAGCCAGATGCCGATCCAGATCCAGAAATCGCGCCGCCCGATGCGGCCCTTAAATGAGAAACACCACTGTTGTAAGGTCATTGATTCATGCACTCTTGGCCTGCCCATATTCAGCGACGCAGTGTAACATAGGCCATACCGGGTTGAGGTTTCTGCCCGGCAGAAAGCGGGCCATCGCACATGCAACTTGAAGTATGACGAGTATATCGCTTTAATCGGAGTCATCCTTGTTACCGATACCGCCTATCATGCTGAGAAAAATCATCGCTATTGCCTGCCTGTTATTCGGTATCGGCAATGCTTGGGCCGATCCGCCAGATGCCGTTGCTGGTGCGCCTCCGAACGCGCCTTATCTGCTGGCCGGAGCACCGACATTTGATTTGACAGTGGTACAATTTCGCGAAAAATATAACCGTGATAATCCGATGTTACCGATCGGTGAGTTCCGCGCAATTGCCTCCAAGGAAGACGATTCCCCTCTGTTGACCCGCGCCGCCAGTAAGCTGAACGAAAATCTGTATGCCTCTACCGCGCTGGAAAAAGGCACCGGTAAAATCAAAACTTTGCAAATCACCCATTTGCCCTTGCAGGGTAATGAAGAAAAGACCGCACGGGCGATCTCGGTCAACTACATGGCCGCCCTGATGCGCCAGTTCGAACCCGCGCTGACAGTGGAAGAAAGCATCATCAAGGTGAGTAATTTGCTGGAAAAAGGTAAAGGTCTGCATTTTTATCAGCATCAGATTGGCGCAATACGCTATGTGGTGGCAGATAACGGCGATCAGGGAGTCACCTTCGCGGTTGAACCGATTAAGCTGTCGCTATCTGAACCCTGATACCCCGGCAATTAATGACAAAAAGCAAAGCCTTTGCGTTTATTCATCTCTATACTGTTGGGCAGGTAAATTGCCGGTCCGGCAGTGGTTATTTCGACTCTCGCGTCCCTTTTTTGGAGAAAAACACATGCGTCATCCATTAGTTATGGGTAACTGGAAGCTTAACGGCAGCACCAATATGGTCAATGAACTGATCGCTGGCCTGCGCAAAGAACTGAGCAGCGTTGACGGTTGTGGCGTTGCCATCGCACCTCCAGTGATGTATCTGGATCAGGCCAAGCACGCGCTGGGCGGTAGCCGCATCGCGCTGGGCGCACAAAACGTTGACGTTAATCTGTCCGGCGCTTTCACCGGTGAAGTCTCTGCCGACATGCTGAAAGACATCGGTGCGCAATACATCATCATCGGCCACTCTGAGCGCCGGACTTATCACAAAGAAACTGATGCTGCGGTCGCTGAGAAATTTGCCGTGCTGAAAACCGCGGGCCTGATCCCAGTGCTGTGCATCGGTGAAACCGAAGCAGAAAACGAAGCGGGTAAAACCGAAGAAGTTTGCGCACGCCAACTCGATGCCGTGCTGAAAACCCAAGGGGCTGAAGCCTTCAAAGGTACCGTGATCGCGTATGAGCCAGTATGGGCCATCGGTACCGGCAAATCTGCTACCCCTGCGCAGGCACAGGCAGTACACAAATTTATCCGCGATCATATCGCCAAGCAGGATGCTGCCGTGGCCGCTGAAGTGATCATCCAGTACGGCGGTTCTGTGAACGACAAAAATGCCGCAGAACTGTTTGCTCAGCCAGATATCGATGGCGCGCTGGTTGGTGGTGCATCACTGAAAGCTGACGCTTTCGCCGTGATCGTCAAAGCCGCTGCCGCAGCGAAAAAAGCCTGATTTTTCCGGTCTGAAATAGCAAAACCCCGGCGCGCCGGGGTTTTTTGTGTATATCATTCAATGAATTACCGCTTACTGATCTCATCAAACACGCCGCCGGTCGCAAAATGGACCTTCTGTGCGCTGGTCCAGCCGCCGAACGTATCATCCACGGTGAACAATTTCAGCTTCGGGAACTGCTCGGCAAATTTGGCGGCAACCGCCTCATCACGTGGGCGATAGTAATTCTTCGCTGCAATAGTCTGGCCTTCGGTGGAATACAGGTATTTCAGGTAGGCATTGGCCACCTCACGGGTGCCGCGCTTATCCACCACTCTGTCGACCACCGACACGGTTGGCTCAGCCAAAACCGATTCGCTCGGGGTAATGATTTCAAATTTGTCTTTCCCCAGCTCTTTTTCCGCCAATAACGCTTCGTTTTCCCAGGCGATCAGCACATCACCGATCCCACGCTCAACAAAGGTGTTAGTTGCGCCACGCGCACCGGAATCCAGCACTTCAACGTTCTTGTACAGGTTTTTGACAAATTCCTGCGCCTTGGCTTTATCGCCATTATTGTGATGCAGTGCATAACCCCAGGCCGCCAGATAGTTCCAGCGAGCGCCACCGGAGGTTTTTGGATTCGGCGTAATCACCGACACGCCTGATTTCACCAGATCGGGCCAATCATGAATCTGCTTGGGATTGTCTTTGCGCACCAGGAATACGATGGTGGAAGTATAGGGTGCTGAGTTGTCTGGCAGGCGCTTGATCCAGTCTTTATCGATACGACCGCGCTCGGCAATGGCATCCACATCATAGGCCAACGCCAGCGTCACCACATCGGCCTCAATACCGTTGATCACCGAGGTGGCTTGCTTGCCGGAACCACCGTGTGACTGACGCACCGTGACTTTATCACCGGTCTGCTGTTGCCAGTATTTACCGAAAGCGGTGTTGTATTCCTGATAGAACTCACGCGTTGGATCGTATGAAACGTTCAGCAATTGAATATCTTTCGCCATGGCACCGGATGCCAACAGCAGCAAAGTCACAGCTACACCCCATTTACGCATTGCCTACTCCCCCAGAAAAATGACGATACCCAATGGATTTAGAGATGCAGGTAGGCGGCAAGGGAAGTCACCCCGATGAGCTTACTAAAGGGTGAGTGAGCGCAGCCAACACCCCTGCATCTTGAAAGACGACGGGCATACAACCTCAGTAGGTTGATTGAGCATTAGAGCCTGCCAGAAATTCCCCTCACCATTAAAGAATAAAAAATTTCCTGCTAGACCATTCTGGAATATGACGCAACGCGTAAAAAAAAGCCTCCGGTAAACGAAGGCTTGTTTGCAGCAAATAAATACGTATCAGTACAGCTTTTTCGCCGTTTCCAGCCAGTCCATGTTGAATGGACGCTTCATGTTTTCGATAGCATCGATGATGTCGTGGTGCACCATCTTCTCGTTCTGAATGCCCACGCAACGGCCGCCGTAACCTTGCAGCAGCAGTTCAATGGCGTAAGCACCCATGCGAGATGCCAGGATACGGTCATAAGCCACCGGCGAACCGCCACGCTGGATATGGCCCAACACGGTCGCACGGGTTTCACGACCGGTTTCCTGCTCGATATAGCGCGCCAGTTCGTCGATATCACAGATGTGCTCAGTGATAGCCACGATGGCATGCTTTTTACCTCTGGCAATACCGGCTTTGATTTCATTAACCAGATCGTCGCGGCTGAACTCGATTTCCGGCAGCACGATAAATTCACAGCCCCCGGCAATGGCGGCAGACAGCGTCAACTCACCGCAGTAACGGCCCATCACTTCAACGATGGAGATTCGCTGGTGTGATGAAGAGGTATCACGCAGGCGGTCAATCGCTTCCACCACGGTTTCCAGCGCGGTGAAATAACCGATGGTGTAGTCAGTGCCCGCCACATCGTTATCGATGGTGCCTGGCAGACCGATACAAGGGAAGCCCTCTTCGGTCAGGCGCTTCGCCCCCATGTAGGAACCATCACCACCGATGACAACCAGCGCATCAATACCACGCTTTTTCAGGTTTTCAATCGCCTTGGTACGTACGTTTTCATCTCTGAATTCAGGGAAACGCGCAGAACCCAAGAAGGTACCACCGCGGTTGATCATGTCAGACACGCTGTAGCGGTCCAATTTATCCATGCGATCTTCGTACAAACCAAGGTAGCCATCGTAAATACCAAAAACTTCCAGACCTTCTGTGAGTGCAGCACGCACAACGCCGCGAATGGCAGCGTTCATACCTGGCGCATCGCCGCCACTCGTCAGTACACCGATTTTCTTGATCATGACTACCTCTGAACTTGTAAAGAATTCTGTATTCGCCGATTGCCCTGGACTCTTCCCGACTGCAGAAAACCAGCTTTACGGCTTTTATTGCTGGATATTATAACAAAAAGACTTAGCTGAATTGATTCAGGTCACGCAATATCGAGGAAAAAACCGCGTATAGCACACCGAGCTAAGGCGATATTCCCGCAATGTCTACCCTATTGACCCAAATCAACTAATTATAGTTCCCAATGACCCTGCCGGCCTACTGGCACTACAGAGCAGGGATCCTGGTGGATAATCACATCCGCCCCCGGAAAACGATGCAACAGCGCCTGCTCAACCTGCTCAGCCAGAATATGCGCCTGCATCAGCGGCAGCGAGTCTTCCATTTCCAGATGCAGCTGAATAAACCGCGTCGGCCCGGATTGCCGGGTACGCAAGTCGTGCGCCCCCTTTACCCCTGGCCAGGAGGATACCACGTCGATAATCGCCTGGCGCTCTTCATCCGGCAAGGCCCGATCCAACAGAGATTGCACCGCTTCATACCCCATCCGCAGTGCACTGTAGAGGATATAGACCCCGATCCCCAAAGCAAACAGCGCATCCGCACGGTGAAATCCGTACCAACTGAGCCCCAGCGCCACTAGAATAGCACCATTCATCAGGACATCTGACTGATAATGCAGCATATCTGCTCGTATTGCCTGGCTGCGGGTTTTTCTTACCACCCAGCGCTGATAGGTGACCAGAACCAGAGTGCTCACCAGCGCGATGACCGTCACCGCAATACCGATACCGAGGTCATTAAGTGGCTGTGGTGAGAAAAGGTGCTGGAAACCGGTCAGAAACAGGAACAGCGCAGAACCGGAAATAAACATGCTCTGCGCCAGCGCCGCCAATGACTCGGCCTTACCGTGACCAAAAGCATGTTCCTCGTCCGCGGGTTGCAATGAGTAGCGCACCACAAACAGGTTGGTTAACGAAGCAGCGATATCAACCAGAGAGTCCACCAGCGCCGCCAGCAAACTCACCGACCCGGTGAGATACCAGGCAACGATTTTGATTAGCAGCAAAACAGAGGCCGTCGCGGTAGCGGCTAAAGCAGCGGATTTCACCAGACGCGCATATTGCTGTTCCATAAAGGACCCCAACTAAAACTCATGGCGTTAGTATAACGGAATGTCAGGTAAAAAAAGCCCCGCCGTAAAAGGCGGGGAAGACAGGGATGGTGTCTATGGCAAGGAAAAAACAGGGGACTACTCAGTCGTACTCAACTTCTGGGCAGAAGTTTGCTGCAAACCAGAAATTTGTTGCTCCATCTGCTGCATGCGCTGCTGATGTTTCTGGTCTAAAACACTTTTTTGCTCTGGCGTCAGCAGGTTATACATCTGGTTGCGTATGTGGGCCATTTCGACCTGCCGCTTAACCTGTTCCTGAGCCATCTTTTCCGCCTGGGCATAAACGGCGGCTTCATCAAATTTGTCTGCGGTCACCAGGCGATGCATGGCTTCAATTTCCGCTATCTTAACATCGGGCAGATCGTGGCGAGCCTGGCGCATTAAATCGCGCATTTGCTGGCGCTGCTGCTCGGTTAGGCTGATACCCTCAAACATGTGGTATTGGCCGGGTGTTCTCATCATCGCATCATTGGCAGGAGCTTGAGCAGTTTCCGGTGTAGTATCGACAGCAAAGGCAGCGGAGGAACCTATCGCCAACATTGATGCCATCGCTACTGCGGTAAACTTACGCATTTTCACTCCTCAAGCATTCTCTCTTTGCGAATCAACGAGGAGCAGTGTACTGCTGCACCTGCAAACATGCGTCAGTGCATGTAAAACTACGTAAAGTCATGGAATGTCAACAGTTGATGACGTATTTTGCGTCAGGAGGTAAATCATAATGAACAAAATTCTGTTAGTTGACGATGACCGCGAGCTAACCTCGCTGCTGAAAGAACTGCTTGAAATGGAAGGCTTTAACATCGTCGTGGCCCACGACGGTGAACAGGCGTTGTCGTTACTGGACAGCTCCATCGATCTACTGTTGCTCGATATCATGATGCCGAAGAAAAACGGTATCGATACGTTGAAAGAACTGCGCCAACATCACCAAACTCCGGTGATCATGCTGACCGCGCGTGGCAGCGAACTGGACCGGGTGCTTGGCCTGGAATTGGGTGCCGATGACTATCTGGCGAAACCCTTTAACGATCGCGAACTGGTAGCCCGCATCCGCGCCATTCTTCGCCGTTCCAACTGGAGCGAACAGCAGCAGAATGTGGATACCAGCGCCCCTACGCTGGACGTAGACGGCCTGCAACTCAACCCTGGTCGCCAAGAGGCGACTTTTGACTGGCATGCTCTCGATCTCACCGGCACCGAATTTACCCTGCTCTACCTGCTGGCACAACATCTCGGCCAGGTTGTCTCACGTGAATTACTGAGCCAGGAAGTGTTGGGCAAACGCCTGACGCCGTTTGACCGCGCCATTGACATGCACATTTCCAACCTGCGGCGTAAGCTGCCGGATCGTAAAGACGGCCATCCATGGTTCAAAACCCTGCGTGGACGGGGCTATTTGATGGTATCAGCAACATGATCAACAGTTTGACGGCACGCATCTTCGCCATTTTCTGGTTCACATTAGCCTTGGTGCTGATGTTGGTGTTGATGGTGCCGAAACTCGACTCCCGCCAGATAACCTCGCTGCTGGACAGCGAGCAGCGGCAGGGGTTGATGCTGGAACAACACGTCGAGGCCGAGTTGCAAAACGATCCGGCCAACGATCTGATGTGGTGGCGCCGCCTGTTTCGCGCTATCGATAAATGGGCTCCCCCTGGCCAGCGCCTAATTCTGGTCACCAGCGAAGGGCGGGTGATTGGTGCCCAGCGTAATGAAATGCAGATTGTGCGCAACTTCATCGGCCAATCGGATAACTCAGATTTTCCGAAAAAGAAAAAATATGGCCGTGTTGAGCTGGTCGGCCCTTTCTCGGTGCGCGATGGCGAAGACAACTATCAGCTTTACCTGATCCGCCCGGCGAACAGTCCACAATCCGATTTTATCAACCTGATGTTTGACCGCCCGCTGTTGCTGCTGATCGTTACCATGCTGATCAGCGCCCCACTGCTGTTGTGGCTGGCCTGGAGCCTGGCGAAACCGGCACGTAAGCTGAAAAATGCCGCCGACGATGTGGCACGCGGTAACCTGAAACAGCATCCAGAGCTGGAGTCTGGCCCGCAAGAATTCCTCGCCACCGGTGCCAGTTTCAACCAGATGGTGAGCGCGCTCGAAAGAATGATGACGGCCCAGCAACGGCTGATTTCCGATATCTCCCATGAACTGCGCACCCCGCTGACCCGCCTGCAACTGGCCACCGCCTTGATGCGCCGCCGTCACGGCGAGGGGCATGAACTGGCGCGTATTGAAACCGAAGCCCAACGATTGGATTCGATGATCAACGATCTGCTGATCCTGTCGCGCGGGCAGCAGAAAAGCGAACTGGTGCGCGAACTGCTGAAAGCGAACGAACTGTGGGCCGAAGTGCTGGACAATGCTCGCTTTGAAGCCGAACAGATGGGCAAACATCTGGAGGTCACTTCCCCTCCTGGCCCTTGGACGATTTACGGCAATGTAGGTGCGCTGGACAGCGCGCTGGAGAACATTGTGCGTAACGCCCTGCGTTACTCGAATACGCGCATTACGGTGGTATTCAGCGCCGATAATCAGGGGGTCACCATCGTGGTCGATGACGACGGCCCTGGCGTTAGCGCGGAAGATCGCGAGCAGATCTTCCGTCCGTTCTACCGCACCGATGAAGCCCGCGATCGTGAATCCGGCGGCACCGGTCTGGGGCTGGCAATCGTCGAGGCAGCCGTCAACCAGCATCGCGGCTGGGTAAAGGCCGAAGACAGCCCGTTGGGTGGTTTGCGCCTGGTACTGTGGCTGCCGCTGCATCAGCGTTAATCGCCAGCACGCCAAGAGTTTGCTATTCTGTGCCCCTCATCATGAGGGGCCTTTTACATGCTGAATATCGTTTTATTTGAACCTGAAATTCCACCCAACACCGGCAATATTATCCGCCTGTGTGCCAATACCGGCTTCCAGCTGCATCTGATCGAACCGATGGGTTTCCCGTGGGATGACAAACGCCTGCGCCGTGCCGGGCTGGATTACCATGAATTTGCCAGCATCAAACGCCATACCGATTACCCCGCGTTTCTCGCCAGCGAAAACCCGCAGCGGCTGTTTGCCCTGACCACCAAAGGCACCCCTGCGCACAGTGCGGTGAGCTATCAGGCGGGTGACTATCTGCTGTTCGGCCCAGAAACCCGCGGCTTGCCCGCCAGCATTCTCGATGCGTTGCCTGCACAGCAGAAAATCCGCATCCCCATGCAGGTCCAAAGCCGCAGCATGAATCTGTCAAACGCGGTTTCCGTGGTGGTGTATGAAGCTTGGCGCCAGCTAGGTTACGCAGGTGCTTTGCTCAAAGAATAAGATCTGCCAGCTCAAGGCGATGGCCTACCGTACAGACATCGCCCTAAATCATTCTCGCTAAATCTGTGATCGTCGGCATACGTACCCGCTGAATTTTGCCATGCTGTTGCCCCATCCGGCAGCCACCCGAAGGTTCCCTTTGCCACCTCTCTTTAGACTTCCTGTTCATCCGTGGGCTTACCGCGCCAATAACAACGAAGGATAAACAAGATGAACAACGCCATTATGCTGGGGATACTCTGGCACCTGGTCGGGGCAGCCAGCGCTGCCTGCTTCTACGCACCATTCAAACAGGTAAAAAACTGGTCCTGGGAAACCATGTGGTCGATCGGCGGCTTCGTCTCCTGGTTGATTCTGCCTTGGGCAGTCAGCTATGTGCTGCTGCCTGATTTCTGGCAATACTACGGCTCCTTCAGCGCAGCCACCCTGATGCCGGTGTTCCTGTTCGGTGCCATGTGGGGCATTGGTAACATCAACTATGGCCTGACCATGCGTTATCTCGGCATGTCGATGGGGATTGGTATCGCTATCGGCATCACGCTGATCATCGGTACGCTGATGACTCCATTGCTGCAAGGCCGGTTTGAACTGCTGTTCGGCACCGCCGGTGGCCGCATGTCGCTGCTTGGCGTGTTCGTTGCGCTGATCGGTGTGTTAATCGTCAGCTATGCGGGCTTGCTGAAAGAGCGGGCCATGGGCATCCGCGCCGAAGAGTTCAACCTGAAAAAAGGGCTGGTACTGGCGGTGATGTGCGGTATTTTCTCGGCAGGGATGTCGTTTGCCATGGACGCCGCCAAACCGATGCATGAAGCGGCGAGTGCCTTGGGCATCGATCCGCTGTACGTCGCATTGCCAAGCTACGTGGTGATTATGGGCGGCGGTGCGCTGATTAACCTCGGTTACTGCTTTATCCGACTGGCAACTCTGAACAACCTGTCGGTCAAAGCGGACTTCTCGCTACCGAAGCGGCTGCTGGTGATCAACGTGCTGTTCTCCATGCTGGCTGGCCTGATGTGGTATCTGCAATTCTTCTTCTACGCCTGGGGCCACGCCAAGATCCCAACACAATACGATTACATGAGCTGGATGCTGCATATGAGCTTCTACGTACTGTGCGGCGGTATCGTCGGGTTGCTGCTGAAAGAGTGGAAATGCGGCACCAGAAAACCGGTTGCCGTCTTGTGTATCGGCTGCCTGGTGATCATTCTGGCGGCCAACATTGTGGGTATGGGGATGGCATCCTGAGGACTGCACCATGAACAGCTCATTAAACATATTACTGTTTGGCATCGGGCTTGAGACTTACTGGCCACAGTTCAGCGGCCTGAAACCACGTTTGGAAGGGTATCTGCATCAGATTGCAGAACACCTTGCCTCTGCACATCGGGTACAAAATGGCGGACTGGTGGATTCGGTGGTGGCGGCTGATACTCTGTTGGCGCAAACCCGCTATCAGCCTGTGGATGTAGTCGTGCTTTACATCAGTATGAACCGCCCCGGTAATCCTGGAGACTACACTATGAGTTAAAAGGAGATCCTTATGTCATCAAATCGCTACCCACCTGAGTTACGCGAACGCGCAGTAAGAATGCTTCTTGAGCAGCGCAGT
>Ga0114969_10000561_pt1 | contig 31971 bp, 28 predicted proteins | sample M_130807_MF_Meta_FD_87316 | JGI IMG/M metagenome (GOLD analysis project Ga0114969, IMG submission 87316) | Freshwater microbial communities from Lake Montjoie, Canada to study carbon cycling - M_130807_MF_MetaG | ecosystem: Environmental > Aquatic > Freshwater > Lake | place: Lake Montjoie...
AAATCTCGTCTTTTTTCTTGGCTCCGGAGACTGGATTCGAACCAGCGACCAATTGATTAACAGTCAACTGCTCTACCACTGAGCTACTCCGGACTATTTGCACCCCAGCTGCCTACATTCGCACTACGGCGAAGAGCTACTCTGGACTATATTCAATTTACAAATAGCAATTTACAATTTTTAGTTAATAATCAATTCATAAATTTAGATATTTTAACCTTTGAAATTAAATTGAAAATTAGAAATTGAAAATTGATAATTGCCTTTAGGCACCACACGATTATAATCTGTTGATAGCCTTGAAGTCAAGGTGTAAATATGGTAAGCTAGCTGCGCTAATTTGTACCTACTACGTGAAGGAAGTTAAAATGCTCGAATTTGGCGCAAGAGAAGTCTATTACCTTGGTGGCGCAAGCCGAATATCAAAAGCCCGAAGATACTGGGTAAAAAAAGTCTTGAATGACCCAACTCAAAAACATCATCTTATTGTAGGTGTTTTTGACCAGCGAGATGCTCACCGTATTGGTGAGTTTATCGCCGTTGTTAGGCCCGAAAATTCTAAAAAGACCTATTTTCAAAGCTGGGATGCTTTCTCGCTGGCCAGAGCCGGTAGAGAAAGCGCTAAAAGCATTCAGGCCCAAAGAGATGTTCTAGAAGGTCTAAGGCTAGGTAATGGCATGACCGTACAGGGGCTTACCAGAAACTGGAGCTCAATTCGTAACAACACAGCTGCGATAGAATATTTTTCTCAGCTGATGCGTGGCTACAGCATTAAGCTTATTTCGGCAGATACTGCTAGCAGAATATCAGCTGGTCAAAAGCTAGCCCAGGCAATAGACCTAAAAGATAGCAAGGGTAGGTATAATCCTGGTGCCATAAGTGCCAGGCTTATTTCGGCCGAAAGTGATCTAGTAGACCAGCTAGGCTTTGATTCCCTTTCGCTTGGTTCGGCCCAAAGCCGATCTGGCTTTGCGGGTATTGTCGCCAAAACATTTGATCAAGAGCTTGTTTGGCTAGATAGACTACTGAAGTTTGGTAAAAACACTACCGTAAAAACTCAGCTAAGGCGAAGTGCGGTGCTATATAGCTGCAAGCCATTTGGCTACGGTATGCGCTCTATTGCCAAAAATGGCTACATTGACGGTATAGCTGCGCTTGCTGCAAGAAAAAAGATTCGGTCGGTTTTTTTTACCGAAAGTCTACTTGGAGAATTTTCTAACAGCCTCTCTCTTGCCAAAAACGAAGAGATTCGCCAAATGCGCCCTGGCATTGTAGATGATCTAATATCAACTATTGATGTGCCTGCGCCAAACCAAGCTTATGCGGGACTACTGGGCGAGCTAGGTTCTGGGCTAGAAGAGCTTGGCGACATAATTGCCAGTGAAGCTAGCAATAAGCTGGTAGTCAAAAAGATTACCCAAATAAAAAAACATTTGCGCTACCGTGATGCCAGCCCTCAAGGCTGGCCGGTACAGCCCAAGTAATACGACCCTATCGCAAGATGGGGTCTTTTTTTTAAGTGTATTTACAGTATAATAAGAGCTCTTATATATGACAGAGAAAAACCACAGCTCAAACAATAAAAAATGGTATCGTAAACCACTAAAAATAATTTTGGTTATTTTTTTATTTGGTCTAGGCTTGTCGCTAATACTAATGCTTCGCTTTTGGATAATAGGCAGAAGTACTCAAGAAGTGCTTGGTGTGAGTTTTAGCCAAGTACAAGCCGAACGCTATGGCAGCGATTGGCGAGCCAACTATACTGCCGTCATTGACGAGCTGGGGTTTAAGCATTTACGAGTTGCAGCCTACTGGGACAGGCTAGAGCCTCAGCCAGGCCAGTATGATTTTACTGAGACTGACTACATGGTGGCAGAGGCCAAAAAGCGCGGCGCCAAGCTAACCATGGTGATTGGCCAAAAAAGTCTTAGAGTACCTGAGTGCTACTACCCTGCTTGGCTAGACAAAAATGATGCTGGCTTGGTGGAAGAAAATACCAACAAAATGCTCAAAGTAGTTGTTGAACGATATAAAAACGAATCTACAGTTGAGGCCTGGCAGCTAGAAAATGAATTCTTACTAAAATCTTTTGGTGACTGCCCTGCTCAAAATCTAAACAATGAAGCGCTAAAAAAAGAACTCGCTACAGTACAATCTGTAGACACTAGTCGCCCAATTATTTTGACTCAGAGTAATCAAACTGGGTTTCCGGTGTTTGGCCCGCTTGCTGATATTTTTGGATTTTCTATGTATAGATGGGTGTGGTCACCTTTTGGCTACTACAAATACCCTCAGACCGGTATATTTAATTGGTGGAAGGCCGCAATTATCAATGCCTATACTGGCAACCAGATAAAAGTACATGAGCTGCAAGCCGAGGCCTGGGACTATACCGGTAATGAGAACCTAGAGTTTGCACGCTCTCAGGCCACAATGAACCCAGCCCAGCTAATAGACAACATCGAATACGCCCGCCAAACTCAAATAAAAAGAATCGACCTCTGGGGCTCTGAATGGTGGTACGCACTCAAGCAGCAGGCTCACCCAGAAATGTGGGAAACTGCTAAGCAGCTGCCAAATAAGAACTAGCTGTGTTTCAATTTTGCTGGCAAACCAATATATAAGCCTTTTTTATTAATTTTTTTTACAACTGCTGATGAAGATCCAATTGTGCAATCAGAGCATACGCTAATATTGTTATTCACTATAGAACCAGCTCCAAAGTTATTTCGTGATGCAATAACACATCGCCCACAAATAATTGCTCCTGGCCCAAAATGATTATTGTCTGTAATTTTTACGTCATGACCTATAAGCACTCCTCTGTTGAAATAGTTATATCTACCTATTTTTGTTTGCGGCCCTATGACAACACCGGCACCAAAGTAATTTCCAGCGCCAAAGACCGTGCCTTGTGCTATATATGCTTTTGGATGTATCAGATTCGACATTACTAGATTATGGGTCTGTAGTAATTCTAATAGGGTATCTTTGTTGGGGTTGAGAAAACCAAAGATGTATTTTTCATTTGTAGATGGTCTAAAGTCACCTATAGTCTCAATTTTAATTGGCAGTCTTCTGGCAAGCTCTGCATCAATCTGCATATTTGTTACTATTCTCGTTGCATTTTCGTTATTCGCATTAATAGCGTCTAATATATCAAATATAAAATTTCCTACGCCAAAGATTGTCCAGCTGTCTACTGTATTACTAGCCTTCATAAAAAAACTCCAATAGCTGTGAAACGATATAGTCTACGATAGGCTCATCCATATTTTGGTTCAGAGGGATACAAATACTCTTATCAAAGAATGCCCATGCATTGGGTGTATACTTTTTACTTGCAAGCGGTTCGTACTTTACTGTGGTGTATATATTTTTACTTATCATAAAGTTAGCCAAATCATTTCGTGTCTTTTTATCTTTTACTAGTAGCCAAAAAAGGTAGTTGGCATTTTTTACATTGTCATTCTTTGGAGGTAGCATTATATGCCCATCTTTTATGAGCTGTTGTAACTTTCTATAATACTTCTTTACTATTCTGTCTCTAACTATCAATATATTATTCACCTTTCTAAGTTGTACTAGGCCTATGCCGGCTGAGATATTGTTCATTGCAAGTTTTAAGCTTGGTGAAGTGTCACCTACTAGCCACCATTCTACATTAGCTGAACTTTTAGAAAACCCGCTCTTGGATTTACCGATGATGCCATAATATGATAGTGACCGGCACCTTTCCATTATTTCCCTATCGCTGGAAAGTATCATGCCTCCCTCACCCGTCACAAGTGTTTTATTCATATCGAACGAATACAGAGCATAGTCATATTCTTTTGCTATAAATTTATTATTGAGTTTTGTAAAAGGTGAATTTGCAGCATCCAATATCAACACTATATCTTGACGACCTATCTTCTTCAAGTAAGTTTTCAACTTTTTGACTACAAAGGGATTGCCACCATAATCAAGTGTAATTATAGCTTTGGTATTTTTTGTGATTAGCGCCACACAGCTCTCAATATTCATATTTGGCACAATACTATCTACTTCTGCTACTTTGTATTTAATGTTTAATAGCTTGAGTATGTTTACGATTCCAAAGAAGTGAATGCTAGGTAGTATTACTTCATCGCTCGATTTAAGATTGAGAGCATTGAGTAGCACCCATAGAGCATTGGTGCATGAGTTTGTTGCTACAGCATGCCTAAATCCAATGTAACTTGAGAACATCAACTCAAACTCGGTTACCACCCTGCCATAACCTACCAAGTGAGACTGCAAAACTTCATTTACCTTTTCTATCTCAGTATTATCAAATGAATTACCAAAAACCGAAATAAGCTCTTTGCCAATATTTTCTTCATGTCGAATGTCTGATGCTCGCTTATAGCCTCTGTCATCACCCTCAATAGTTGCTAGAAAATCTAAGTATATAATGCTGTTTTTGTTAATTTTTTTCCAATATACCCAGTCATTGCCTTGAACTTTTTTAGTGTCGTATTTTATAGGGTACCGATGCTTTCTTGCTATTTCATTGGTAAAGCAGTAATTACTCACCTGTATACTGCCTTCTATACCAACTGGATGTATTGGCAAGAGAGTGCCGTGATATTTACAGTTTGTGACGAAAATATCTTTTTTATATACTTGGTGAGCAAAAAAAAGCTTTGAGAAGTAGTTATTATCAACAATATGCATATCGGCGTCTAAGAATAAGAAACGTTTAGGGTTGTATGTGCGTAAACAGTAATCTCGCCTTGAGCCTAAGTTAGACATCAATGAAGCAAAGTCTGGAGTTGGCACATATTTACTTGCAACATATACAAATCTTGGATCATCAGCGGATATTTTTTTAACATATTCTTCTATTTGAGGCGAGGCGCCATTACTAATCATTACATGAATATAGTCTGTGTAGCTCTGGTTTTTCAAATCCTTCACTAGTTTTTTTACTGAAGATAAGGCAGGTTCATAAACAGGGGTAATCACACATAAGAAAACTTCGTCACTATTTTTTATAAACTTACTTATAAGATTTGATGCTGGGTGAAGTAATATTAATTTGTTTTTTGTATATTGTTTTGTTCTTGAAAGATTCATTTTATACCCCCAAAATTACTCTTGCTTCTTGGGGGGTTGCTATCTCTAAACCTGCATCTCTTATGAACTTAGTAATTCTTTCTACCAGAGCAACATTAGTAGCTAAAACATTCTTTTCTCTATCAAGGTAGTTATTATCTTCAAGACCAATTCTTACACCTCCTCCAAAAGATATTGCAGCCAGGTTTGCATCTAATTGATAATTACCTATGCCAGCCAATGACCATACAGCACCTTGAGGCAGTTGTGATATAAAACTTGCAAGACTGATTGGAGTGAGTGGCGATGTACCTAGAGAACCTAGTAGAATATTAAAGTATGGTGAGTTACTGTCAATAATACCTTTTTGAATTAAGTAATTAGCTTTATTTACCATGCCGGGCTCAAAGACTTCAAGCTCTGGCTTGATGCCTTTTTCCTTCATTTTTATTGCCAAACGCTCAATCATATCTGGCTCATTAATACTAGCAGACTTAATAAAATTCATTGATCCAATAGTAAGTGATGCCATATCTGGCTTTAGATCCCCTGATAAGTCTAGGCAGTCTGACCGTTTTTCGAATTCACCCCAGTCTCTACCGCTTGTAGTTGTGTTTAGTATTATAGAATCGTTTTTTTCTCTTATTCCAGCAATTATCTCGGCAACAATTTCTTTTCTCCAGCTTGGCTTGCCATTTTCTTCACGTGCGTGGATGTGTGCGATTGATACACCTAAGTCTGCACAAGCCAACACATCGGCAATAATTTCATTTGGAGTTATGGGAATATTTGGATTATCGGATTTAACTCCAACCATCCCAGTAGGACAAAGGTTAATGATTACTTTTTGCATGATACCTCTATAATGACAGGTCTTAGCTACGAATAATAGATTAGACTTATTTTTTTACCTCAATATATATCGTGACTGGATCGTTGTGCGTATCCCAACAGTATCCATATCTTGAATTCATATATTTGCACTGTCTTGGTTCCACAAAACCTATTTCTTTTAGGATGTCCTTCATGTGCCTCGGAGTGTATGCATACCTATGTTCCCAAGAGAACAATCTGTCAGCAAGGATCTCATCCCAATGGCCATAGCGCAGGTTTAGGTGGGGCAGGATGTGTTTTTTGTGCTTTCTTGAATGAGTGAGATAAGAGCTCACTAACCTATTGAGTCCTGGCCAACCAATTCTCATTGTCCCGCCCGGCTTAAGTACTCTATAACATTCTTTTATAAGCATGTACCCTGACTCCTTAGTAAAATGCTCTATAACATGCTCGGAGAATATTTTATTCACAGTATTATCAACCAAAGGGATGCCATTTATTAAATCTGCTTTTATAGCTCCCCCGCTAGAATCAATATCGTAGTTTATCCATCCTGGTATAATGTTACTACTCGCACCAAGATGTATATTTATTCTTGTATCACTTTTCATATTTAATTTTTAGTTGTTACGCAAAACTTTTTCGTATGTTGCAAAGGTCTGCTTGGCAGTTTTTTTCCAATTGTATTTTTTGACCTGCGTGTAGCCCTTTTTGGTCATTTTGGCTTGCAGTTCTTTGTCTGAGAGTACTGCCGAAATAACCTTAGCAATACTTGCCACGCTCTTAGGCCTAAAGTACTTTGCGGCGTCTCCAAGTACTTCTGGCAAACATGTAGCTTCACTACTAGCTACTGGCAAGCCATAGCTCATGGCTTCAAGGCCAGGTAAGCCAAAGCCTTCAGAAAGTGATGGAAATACATACAGGCTAGCTGACTTATATAGCCCGGCCAGCTGTGATTCTTCTACAAAGCCAGTGAAAATAACTCTATCTTGCAGCCCACTTTTTTTGACTTCTTCTTCTAGTACAACGTGAAAGTCATCTTTTTTACCAGCGATTACTAGCTGGTAGTCTAGCATATATTTTGTCACCAGCTCACCAAAAGCCATTATCATTCTCTCTAAATTCTTATGAGGGTAGGCGTTGCCCACATACAGCAAAAATGGCTTGTTAATACCCAGGTCTTCAAGATTTATGCGGGCTCTTTGGTAGGCCGGGTCTGCTGCTTCATGCGTTACTACTATCTTATTGCGTCTTATGTGGTAAGTCTTAGCAATGTCTTCTTTTACATATTCTGTGGGCGTGAATACTGCCTTGGCGTTGTTGATACCTTTTCTAAGTACCAGTCGCATTACCTGATCTTTAGCCAAATATACAGGCTTGCTTAGGGGCGACTGCCTAATGTTTTGAAAATGCAAAAGAGTTAAGTCATGCACGGTAATAACAAATTTTCCTTTATAGCGCAGTGGAAAATTAAAATTTGTAAAATGCACTAGATCTGGTTTTTGATCATTAATAACACTTAGAAGTTTGGTCTGCTCTTTTACCCCATACCACTCAATATCTACTGGCAAAAGTGCTAGATTAGGAGCTTTTAGACTAATCTTGTCAACGTCTTTTGCTCGCACCAAAAGAATGTATTGGTTTTTTTTGTCATACAAAAGTATCTGTTCTAAAGTTTGGCTTATGTAGCGGCCAATGCCTGTTTGTCTTATCCATCTACCATCAATGAGTATTTTCATGCGCTATATTATACCAAGTATACCTGCCAGATGTTAGTGGTAGAATCATTTGCCGGGCTAGACATTTTTTGGGCTTTTCAAATATTTATTTACCAATAAACTAACGTGCTCTTGCTTGCAATGCATTTTTAGCTGAGCTACGGTAGAGGCGTTCCATTGAAATTTCGTCACATTCACCAACGATTTTGGAGGTTGACAATGGAAGCTCAAACCGCGACCCATAAGGTCGCTTTTGCGTTTTTAGCAGTAATGCTTACGCTAGTGAGCACGCTCGTACTTTCACAGCAGCCAGCAGGTGCCGCAGTAGCGGTACCACAAGGCGTGGCCTTAACAATCACCGGCAAGGCTTTTTATGTCTTTATGCCGGGGGCTTTCTACACTATTGCAGACGCCGAAACATTAAATACTTGTTTTGGTGGCGCTGCAAAAGCCGTTAAAATATCTGGCTATCAGTACTTTATTTCCACATACCAATCTAAAGATGGTGGAAACATTGGCTGCCCGGCTAGCTACCCAGAAGGCAAGCTACTTAAAAGCACTAGCTCGGCCACGGTCTACATTCTGCTTAGCTCAAGACTCTATGTAGTTCAAGACTCAGCCACTCTCAATGAGTGTCTGGGGGGCTCGAACAACGTACAGACACTAAGCGATGTTGCATTTGGCTGGGCCAAAACCACCTATCCTGTTGCGGGCAATTACTACTGCCCAAAAAAGACTTACGCCGAAGGTAGCCTTCTGCAGGCTTCTGGGCCTGGTGTTTATCTAATTAAGGGCGGCAAGAGACTGGCTATTCCAGACCCAACGGTCTTGGCCTGTTTTGGCAATTGGCCAAAAGTAACTCGCATCACAAACCCGTCTTTTAGCTCGATGCTTGCCAACTACCCAGATGGCGGAACAGCATCTTGCCCCTACAGCTTGGCAAACGGCAGCAAGCTCCACTCACCCAGCGGCACCGTATATATTTTGCTAAATGGCAGAAGCTATGGCATGCCAAGCGAAGCCGTGCTAAACCAGTGCTATGGTGGCTGGGCAAATGTTCGCTGGGCTGATCAAGCTGAAATAAATTCGCTGCTGGCCACTTACCCAGACGCTGGTGGTGCGCCATGCGCGGCACCTCAAATTAGCCCGCGTGAGCAAAACGCACTTAACTGGGCTATTGCAGAGGCCAACTCACCCAAGCCGTACTGGAGCGACAGAAATAACATTTGTTGGTCTGGCTATTGCGAATTATTTGTTGAAAACGCTTTTGGTAGAGCTGGCCAGTTTACCTCGGCCTATACTCACTACCAATGGCAGGCTGGCAATGGCCGCATTCACGCCGACAGCTCGCCGCCAAAAGGTGCGCTAGTTTTTTACAACGCCTGGGGCAAAGACCCGTATGGCAATTCTGTAAATTACGGCCATATAGGTATTAGCCTAGGAGACGGTAGAGTTGTAGCAACTGTTGGCTGGGGTGGCCAATGCCTAAATGTTGCGATCAACAACCTCAACTACTTATCTGGCTATCTTGGCTGGGCAATAGCGCCAGACAATTGGTGACTAAAGCCCTACCCCTGAGTTCTAAATTATATATTTAGATCTTAGGGGTTTTTATTTTACAGAAATAATTATTGCTAGCCTGTCCAGCGGCCTGCAGAAAAAAGTACCAGTAGTAGAGTCATGGCTATTGCAGAGCTAGCGATGTATAGCGTGAGGGCAGATTTTTTTTCGGCAAAATACTGGGCTACTAATAAGTACATAGGAAACATTGGCAGTATATAGCGATTCACAGAAATCAAATTACTATTTAGCGAAAACAATACTGCACTTACCACCATTAGCATAACAAAACTCAAGGGGTATTTTTTATAAATAGCCCAAACCACACTACCGGCTAGGGCCAGCCAAGAAAACAAAAATACGGCCGACATCACAATGCCTGTATTGCCTATATTTGGCTGGGTATTACCAAAAAATATGCTGCTGAGTAGCCAGCTAATTTGCTCGTACACAGTAGCTAAAATGTTAGGGTTAAACTTTTGGTAGCCCCAGTTGCTAAAGTCATAGGCCCGCAAGAAAAATAGTGGGTCGGCAAAACGATTGTTTAAAAATACTGCATATACAGCAATGCCTAAAGGCACTAGCAAAAACCAAAACAAGTTACGGTCAAAGCGCTTGTAATCAAATTTTTTGACAGACATATACTCCACTAGTACTGCCAGCCCAAAAACCAGCCCAGGCAAGCGGGTGGCGGTAATGCCGGCCAGAAGCAGGCATGCCAAGGCCCAGTTTTGTCGCCTGGCAAAATAAAAAGCCCCAAAGCCAAGCGCGCAAAACAATGCCTCTGTATAAAAAGCTGTCATAAAATAGGCTGTTGGAAAAACCAAAAATATCAATACCACGTCTGTGTCAGCTACTTTCTTAGACTTGAAAAAATCTTTGGCTAGCAGTGCCAAAAATAAACAAGCTACGTAACCAAGCACAAGATTTATTATAAAACCTGCCCACAATACGTTCAGCCCAGAGCTAAATACAGCCCTAACAAGACCTGGAAAAAGTGGAAAAAATGCCGGGCTGGCATTCTTAGACTGCCCATAGCCGTCTTCTACTATTTGCAAATACTGATAGCCGTCAAACTGAACAGTTGGCTTTAATAGCCTTGGTATTTGGGTTGAAATATTTAATGGCACTTGGCTACCAATACCAAATTCTTTAGCCGCGTATAAGCCTACTGCACTCACTAGCAGGTGCCATACTAAGTATATTATTAGCACCTTAATCCAGAGCGTACTTTTTATGTACGCTACGGCTTTTTGTAGTGAGCTAGTTGTTTTCATTACAGTCATTATCTCACAGAATAGTGGTGCCTTTATTTACCCTTACCTAATCGATCTGAAACTGGCCCAGCAACCGCTATATATACACCAACTATCACCCATATATAAGTAACATAGAGTGTCGAGAAGGTTTGCCATTGCACCACAAAAGCTACTAGCATTCCGCTGCTAGCCAAAGCCCAGATGTTTGACTGTAGTGAGTGCTTCTTGCTGCAGTACTTTACCGCCATGAGCATCATACTCAAACCAAATGCGAGTATTATTACAAGCCCAGCAAAACCTTGTTCGGCCAATATTTCAAAGGTTTCGTTGTTAGCTATTTGACTGGAATCTTCATATTGACTAGGGTAGTTTTTGACTACGTAGCGGCCAAAGTTACCAGGGCCAACTCCTAGAACAGGGTTTTTTAGGCCGGCAGCTATGGCTGTTTTAGAAGTCTTAAGTCTATCGCTAAAAGAACTTTCGTCTGCAAAGTCTGTAGTGTGGTCGATTAGTCTACTAGCATTACCGCCGGCATCAATGCCCTCTTGGGGAATATTTGTTTGCAGCTCACTTGGCACGACGCTGGTTTTATCTATCTGTGTTGCAAAACTGCCGCTGGCCCAGATCAAGCCAAAAGCAACTACGGCCGAACCAAAAAAAATAGCTACTGTCACGCCCAGCTGCCGCCATTTTTTTTGATAGATCATAAATATAGCAAAGCCGATTAGCACCGCAAAAACCGCCAAATAAGCGCCGCGGGCTACTGTCATAAAAATAGTTGTCAAAAAAACTATAGCCAATGCAGCCTCATATTTTTTGCTAGAAAAAATATAGCTAGCGAGTGCTAGGCAAAAAGGTATCATAAGATAGCTGGCTAAGTATAGCGGCTCAATAGAAAACCCTTGCACGCGGGCAAAGCCAAATATTAGTTTTGTGTAGCGCAGGTCAAGTAGCGTAAATTTATTAGAAATACCTAGGGTATCGCCAACAAATTGAAACAGGCAAAAAGCAACAACGACAAGCCCAGAAATATATATTATTTTTTTATAGACTTGAGAATTTTTTATATCAAAAGCTTGTGAGGCAGCATAGGCCAGAACAAAATTAAATATATAAAAGCTACTCACCATCAAGCCCCTACTCTTACTTATTGCAAAATAAGATGACACTAGAGAGACGAGTACAAACAGTGCCAGTAGTAGCCAGGGCTGCCTAAGCCAGTCACGCCATTTTGTGATAATTACTGGCGCGCTAAAAACTATTAGTAGTAGTCCGGCAACTTGGCTGAGCCTAACAGTGGCTCCAAAAAACTCAGCCTTCGGAAACATTTCAAAAGGTAGTAAAAACAAAACTAGACCTAAAAGCACGGCACAAATACGGGGGCTGTCTTCTTTGTACTTTTTGATTAGGTCATTCACTAGATACTACCTCTACGTAGCCAATACAAAAACACCAGTGGCAAACGTAATATTTTTACACCTAGCTGAGAAATATGCGACTGCCAATAAGCAAAGTAAATATCTTGAGACTTAAAATACATTTTTTTGCGCTCATAGCTAGAGCGTATGCTTTGGCCAAGCAAATGCACCACTTTAGCCTCAGGAACGAATCTAATTTTATAACCATCTGAGGCAATTTTTTTACACAGATCGGTATCTTCATAGTACATAAAGTACTGCTTGCTAAAGCCACCCACTTCTTCAAATATAGTATGGCGAATAAAAAATGCGGCGGCCGCAGCGCTGTCTATGTCGCGGGCTTCTAGTGGCAAGTAGTCAGCATTTACACTCTTAAATAAAGTGCGTGTGGCCGGCAATACTCGCACAATAAATTTAAGCGGCTTTTCACTAACCATTCTTGTGACGCCAGGAAAATAGGCAATTTGTGAGCTTTGGTATTCCCCCTTCTTATTTACTAGCAGTGGTGAGGCGGCGGCGTAGCCAGTGTGGTTTTCTAAAAAATCATGAATAAGATGCAGTTCATTATCTTTTGGAATAAGTGTGTCGGTATTGAGTAGCCACAGATACTTACCATTAGCAATTGCTGCGCCGGCATTATTACCACCACCAAAGCCAAGATTTTTATCTTGAATAAGTATCTTTACTTGGGGGTATATTTTTTTAAGTGCGCTTTTGTCAAAGCTGTTTGAGGCGTTGTCTACTACAATCACTTCATAGCTAAAACCGTGAAGGTTTTTTATAACACTGTTCAAGCTATCTTCTATGAGTGCTTGGGTGTTGTAGTTGACGTAGATTATTGAGACATCGACAGATTTATTCATTGATTGTATTATCTCACAGAATGGTGCTTGTATATATGAGTAAAGGTTTTTTTGACTGGATCCCCGATCGAGCCGGGGATGACGAAAAATAAGAGTCTCCGTCATTCCCGTGGCGACGGGAATCTAGGTTTTTTATGTTTTACTGGATTCCCGACTTCTCGGGAATGACAGAATGGGATGAAGAACTATTAGTCTATTTAGTTTTAGGGGTACTTCTATCAAGCTTTTTGAGGGCCCTAAACGGATTGCGCTTGTCTAGTAAGGCCTCTAGTTCTTTAGGGCTGACTGTTCGTGAGCCCTGTATTTGCTTACGGGCACGTATTAGCTGGGGCGTGTGCCAAGCCGCGACTAGGTGGGCTCGCACAGCTCGCCATGGGTGGCCCCGCAATGCGGTGATTGCAGTTACGCGCCAGTTTGCATACAAGAATCTTGGAAACACTCTTAGAATAAGCGGGAAAGGAATAATTTTCCAAAACAAATAAATGCTGTTTTTTATTGTCATCTCTTGGCCAAAGCCAGGTATGCGGTCTGCGGTGTGATTCATGCGGTGGTGCACTATGGCGTTATGGCTGAGCCAAATTTTTTTACCCTTTAATTGCGCTCGCATACTTAGGTCTACATCTTCATAGTAGGCAAAAAACATTTCATCAAAGTAGCCTATTTCGTCAAAGAGAGAGGTTTTGTATAGGCTGGCTCCCCCGCTGGCCGAAACAATTGGCTCGTCTGCCTTAGGCACTTGGCTGGCTGGCGCATTGCGGTGACGCGGAAAAGGCAGACCGTACATTCCGTAAGTGTCGCCGTCTGAATCTATTATGGTGTCATTACGGGTAAGAATTACTGAAGCCACTATGTCTGCAGACTCCTTAGTAGCAGTTTGTGCCAAGTTTTTGAGGCAATCTTTATCTGCCGTAGCGTCGTTATTAAGTAGCCATACGTAGTCTGATTTATTTTCTTGAGCAGCCTTGATGCCTACATTTACCCCACCTGCAAAACCAAGGTTTTTGGGCTGCTTGAGCAGTATCACTTCGGGGAATTTTTTTTCAATATATTCTATTGAGCCGTCTACGCTGCCGTTCTCTACCACAATTACTTGGGCAAGCTTATAGCTTTGTTTTTGCAGAGACTTTAGGCAATCACCAATTACGTCTTTGCCGTTCCAGTTAGGTATTACTACTGATACTTTAGATTTTTTTGTAATTAGCATACTATCTTTATTATATCTGAAACATCAGACGTGAAAAGCCACATCTAGATAAGCCTACTTGAAAGTCGTTTCAATATTTTTTTAGCAGCTCTTAGTGGTTTTGTTATTTTCCACGACACTGAAGCAGTGATAAGCCTGTTGTCATCACGCAGTAAAGATATGAGCTTAGTCTGTGCCTTTATCGTTTTATTTTTGTCAGTCATAGACCCTGCAATATCTAAAAATATCTTGTCTGTTAACTCTAACTGGGTAATTATACTTTTAGGCTTATTCTGAGGCCTCAAAGTTATTTTTTTTTGGTCGCCAATAACGAAAATCTTTCGATAAGATTCTTGACCTGTGTTTTCTAGACTAAGTATATTTTCGTTATAAAACCTATTGGTATTAGTAAGCCCTGGAAGAGTTGAGTCTATAGATGAAAGCAATATATAGTGCTGCATGTAGTTCCAGTTTACAATGTCATTATTATTTAAAACCTTATAATCTAGCTTGTTTTTATCTAAAAATTTTACTACATCAGCCTCTTTAGGTAGTCTATTTTCGATATGCTCAATAAGCCAAGGGTGATTTTTGCTAGTTATACTCTTATAAAAATTATTTGATAAGTTTTCAGCTTTTTCATTTTCTACTGATCTAAAAGGCGCTGCTATTACTGTGACCAAACTAGAAACTCTTGTAAGCTCTTTAAGATATATAGACCTCATGGCTTCTTCAATATGCTCAAACACATCAAATGATAAAACTATATCAAATTCACCATCTGCAAAAGGAAGATTAAGGGCATCTGCTTTTCTGTAGTTTTTTGACTTAACATTATACTGATCAACAATCAAAACTTCGTCTCTAGGAAATAGCCCAACTGTGTTCCCTCTGTAGCCGCCAACATCTAATATTTTAAATGTCTGGCCCTTGCCTCTAATTTGTTCGACTACATTTTTGGCATCATAAATTCTGCCGAATTGGTCAAAATCGAGATTAATCAGATCTTTTATTTCTTTATTAATGGCTAATCACCTTTTTTCCAGTCGCCAGCAAACTCGAACTTGCCTGTCTTTTTTTCTGTGGTCAAAACTTTTATTGAATAATAACTATCCAGAAAGTCTAGCGGCTTATTGGTGGCTATATCTACCAGTGCTATTGTGAGCATGTAGCTACCTTCAAGTAACGGCATTTTTTTCATACTAAACTCAATAGTATCGCCTGCTCTAAATGGACCTTTCCCGCTGTCTGGTGCAGCAAGGTGCATACCATCGGCAGTATTAAAGCCTATTGAGGCCCGTATGCCCGCCTTATAGCTACTGTCTTTTACGGTAGTACTGATCACTATCTTAAATGGCTCACCTGTCTGGAGAATACTTGTTTGCTCTTTTTGAGCATTATAGCTGGTTACTTTCTTAATTAAGACTTCACCACTACCCCATCTTCCACTCTCCATAGATTCTTTAATCTCTTTTGTAGATTTTTTAATATTTAAATCTTCGTAGATTCTTGTTGCTTCTCTTGGGCCGCAAACAGCAAGGGCCTTACTGCTATCAATAACAAGTACACGATCACAAAACTCAGCAACTGTAGACATGTCGTGCGACACAAAAACTATTGTTTTACCGCTAGCCTTGAGTTTATAAAAATAATTTATACACTTTGCCTGAAAAGCAGAATCGCCAACTGCAAGAACTTCATCTATAAGCATAATGTCTGACTGCGCCTGTACAGCAATAGAGAATGCAAGTCGCACCTGCATACCACTTGAGTAATTTTTAAGCTTTTGGTCCATAAACTCACCTATTTCGGCAAAATCAACTATGTCCTGATAAATTTCTTCTATTTTTCTTCTCTTCATGCCTAGAATGGTGCCGCTCAAAAAAACATTTTCTCTACCACTTAGCTCTGGGTTAAAACCCACACCTAGCTCTATAAATGGTGCAAGGGTGCCATTTATTTTTACTTTGCCACCATTTGGCTGATAGATATTTGCTAGTATCTTAAGCAAAGTACTTTTGCCGCTACCATTTTTACCGACTATACCAAAAAACTCACCTTTTTTGATCTCAAAATCTATATCTTCTAGGGCCTTAAATTTAGTAAACTTTTTGATACTAAAAACATCTACCGCGGCAGATTTTAGGCTGCTATGCTTTTCGTGGGGCACCTTAAATGTCTTACTGATATGACTAATTTTTATTGCAATGTCGTCTTTCATGATCTAGGCCTCCTCTGCAAAGTTTTTAGCGGCCTTCTCGAAATAGAAGTAGCCGAATACAACAAGTACGAATGGTATTATATATGGAATAAGCTGTAGTGGTGGCTGTAAACGAGCGCTGGCAGTTATAGTTTCTTTAGTAACTAGTACATATCTAGAGTCTTGTACTATTTGAGTTATAGGGTTGAGCAGAATAAACATTTGATACTTAAGCGGCACAATATTAAGGGGATAGATTATTGCACTTGCATAGAACAAAAGCTGCAGTAGCACTTCCCATATATGCCCCACATCACGGTATTTTACGTACATAGCAGAGGTAATAAAAGCTATACCCAGGCACAAAACAAATAGCTCAAACATTAGTGGTATAAAAAATATTGCATTCCAGCCAGGCACTATTTTTGCAATAACTATAAAAATAAAGACTACTATCAAATTAAGTAATAAGGTGATAGCAGAGCTAATACTTGCAGCAATGATTATTGTGATACGAGGAAAATACACCTTTCGCATCATGTCACCCTTGTCTGCAACTGCTCGCATTGTTGTATTGGTGGCGTCTGCAAAGTAAGTCCAGAGTACTATACCCAATAGCAAGTAAAGCGCATAATGCTGTATGCCAGAGCCGATTCGAACAAATACAGTAAACACCAAATAAAGCACGCCGAACATCGCAAGTGGCTTGACTAGCGACCAGGCATACCCAATCAATGAGCCTTGGTATTTCAGCTTAAAATCTGTAATCGCAAGCTCGCGAATTAGATCAAAGTACTGGTATTTTTGAATTTTCTTTTTTTGCTTCATTTGCTAATCTATTATAGAACATTTCTAACTTATTTATAATAACTGGCCAATCATATTCTGCTGCGGTCTTAAAGCCGTTTTTTCGAAGCTTTTCTTGTAGCTTTTTATCCTTGAATAATCTTTCGAGCTCAATTGTGAGCTGCTTAGCATTGTCCTGCTCTACCAGTATACAGTTCTTACCAGGTTCCATAAAGTCACGGTTTCCATTTGAATCGGTCATTATTACTGGCACACCAGCAGCCATTGCCTCAAGTGGAGGAAGGCAAAAACCTTCATGCTTAGATGATTGCACAAAAACTGTGGCTTTGTTTAGCATGGTATTAATAGCCTCGTCTGTGGGTATATAATGATAAGTAATTAGAGGGTCCTTCTCTACCACATCGGGTTCGTACCCAAAAAGAGTCAGTTTTGGCTTATCTTTCATGCTTTTCCAGGCCTTAAAGGTCATGGCAAAGTTTTTGAGATAATGCTTGCGACCGATAGCGATAAGTACGTCGTCTTCACGTTTAGTAATTTTCTCAACAAAGAACGTCTTGGCGTCTATACCACAAGTTATGTTAGTAGAGTCTCTACCTAGTTTTGATAGGGTCTCTTGGTTGTTAATTGAAATTGTTAAGTAATTAAACTCAGGCTTATACCCCGCAATCACAGTGTCGCGCATTACTTTGTCGTCTTTATAGTAAGAGTCTTCTACGTCCTGAACGTAGAAGACTGGTATACCTTTGTTGATTGAGCCAAGCCATACCCACTTGCCTGTCTCCCACCAAGTCGCAACCTTAATAGCATCTTGCTTTGCAAGTTTTTCACATAGGTCTTCATAGCTTTTAAATGATCTGTGAGGTACCTTTAGATCAAACCATTCTGGGTCTTTACCTAGACTGTACAGCTCAACTTCATGGCCTCGCTCTTGTAGCTTATTGAGGTGTTCAAATACCATTCTTATACCACCGGCTAGCCCAGTGTCGTTTAGTACATAAATAATTCGCAGCTTGCCATTCTTGGCTGTTACATTTCGCTTGTAAAAAAAGTTGTGCCATTTACTCCAAAAATATGCCTGGGAGTCTTTTTCTCTCTTACCCTGCACCTTGCCTCTGGTTGCAGACTCTAAGTGGATTAATTTAGACGTAGGTACATAAAAGCTTCTAAAGCCGGCTTTCCATGCACGCAAGCAGTAATCCATATCCTCAAATGCCATGCCAAACTTTTCGTCAAAATAGCCAATCTTATCGATCACTTCACGCTTGATATACATGCATGCGCCTGTAACACCGATGACGTGTTCAGGTACGTTTGCCACACCAAGCTTACCTGGCTGAGTCTTGTAGTAATGATCGAACCATTCCGGCTTATTTTTGTAATGAAAGCTGCCTGCTGACTGAATAGTGCCGTTCTTATATAGTAGCTTGGGCCCGGCAATACCTATTTTGGGGTCATATTTGCGGGCGGCAAACTGCAGAGACTCTAGCCAGCCACTTTTTGCAATTGTATCACTATTTAGCAGAATGACATCACCAGTCTTAACGGCTTTCATGCCAGTATTTACTGCTTTTGCAAAACCCCCATTAGATTTTCTAAATAATACTTTTACATTTTTATCTTCTAGCAGGCTGAGTCTCTCACTGTTTTTCTGAAGACAATAGTCATCAACAATTATAACTTTTACTTTTTTAAACTTAGTAGTTGCCTCTATACTTTGAAGGCATTGCCTTAGAAGAGGTACGTCGTTATAGCTAGGGATAACTATTGTTACAGCCTTGCCATATCTTTTGTACCACTTTGCTACATCATCTGGGTTGATATGATACACCGGTGGGTTTGGCATAAGTTTATTAAGTGGCGTATGTCTAACCCCGAATAGAAAGGTCATTTTAATAAGGCTTAGTGGGCCTTCGTTTTTCAAAACTTGCTTAGTTTTTTTTATGTACTTGTTCTGGGTTTTTTCTTTTGTACTCATAAGATAGTTATAGTAGTTTTATTAATTAATAGGTTTAATACTGAGATATTGTATCATAGTTTACCTACTTTGAATGAGGTTTTTCACTTTGACAGCTTGGTGAACTTGCCCTACACTCACTATATATATGAGTAAAGTTAAACCAAACTTATTTGTTGTAATTCCAAACCTCAATGGCAGGAGAAACTTAGGTGAAAAAGAATTTTCGAAATGCCTAAATGCTGTCTTGAACCAATCACAAAAATGCACTCTTATAGTTGTTGATAATGGATCTGATGATAATTCTGAAGAATATATACATAAAAATTTTCCATCTATTGTAGTTATTCGTAATGAAGAAAATCATGGTTTCGCAGGTGGCGTGAATGACGGTATTAGATATGCCATATCTAAAAAAGCAGATGCCGTAGCACTAATGAATAGCGATGCAATTGCTAACCAAGACTGGCTTGAACAGCTGTGGGTAACAATGCAAAAATATCCCGAGGCTGGAATTACCACCGGTAAGTTCTTAAAACAGAAGCCAAAAAATGAGATTGATAGCACCGGAGACCTGTACTCAATATGGGGCACTGCCTATCCACGCGGGCGAGGCGAACAAGATACTGGTCAATTTGATGATAAAAGACATGAATTTGTTTTCGGCGCGACTGGTGGCGCAAGTCTCTACAGAGTAAAAATGCTCAATAAAATTGGCCTCTTTGATGAAACATTTTTTGCCTACTATGAAGATGTTGATATTAGTTTTCGTGCCCAGCTACAGGGCTGGAAAGCTGTCTATACACCAAAAGCACTTGCATACCATGGCCTCAGTAAGACAAGTGCTACCATGCCAGGCTTCATTAATTACCATGCACTCAAGAATCTAGTGCCGCTTTACACCAAGAATATGCCCGGCAGCTTATACTGGAGGCATTTGTGGAGATTTATTCTGGTATTATCACTGACGTACTACAAGACTTTACGTATGAGGCTATTTAAGCCCGCACTGAAGGCGTTGCTAGTTACAATTATTCGCCTACCAAGTATACTTATCGCAAGGTGGCAACTGCAGCGCAAAAAAGTAGTTTCTGCTGAATACATTAATAGTATCTTAATTCAGGCAATCCCACCAAGCAATTCGCATTTTTTTGAAAAAGTTATCAAGAAACTACATCTTGGCAAGACTTATGATGAGATTGATGTCTGAAGGAAGTTATTAGGCCTATATTTGACTTAGTAATTGTAGAAAGGGATGCCTTCATAAATATAGCCCCCGCGCGTAACTGCATCTCTTTCAGCAGCGCTCGTTGTTAAAAGATGGTCGCCACTTCTTGGGTTGAATAGCCTATACACGGGGATAGTACCTACTACACTGCCGTTCGGTTGTGAATACCAGCCTATACCTTCGGAAGTATATCGTAGTATATTCTGCACGTTTGCTCGCTCGCCTTCATCTATCGTGAAAAAATGTTTGGCAATTGGCATCCAAAACCTATGTACTGGCTTCGTGCCTGCATACTGCGGAGCCAGAAAAGCCACACCTTCGAACTGGGCGCCGCCTGATACTAATCCAATCATTTCATTATAATAATTAGTATAAAAATGCTCGCCAGTCCAAGGTATATATACTCTAAAAACAGAATAGGGGTTATATGCACTTGAGGCACGAGTAGAATTTGCTCCAAAAAATGCTTCAAAAAGAACAGGAAAGCTTGATGGTACATGAGGTGTATATCTATAGAGTGCTGCAGTGGCGCCCGTGTCCATATGTACAAGTACACCATCTATTGACGCATACCCATCAAAATAGACAGTAGTACAGGTATTGCACCGCTTACGACTGCCTTGGGTCATGTAGCCGCCATAAGTAAGATCACCGTTGCCTTGCCAGTTGACATTACCATTCGCAGCTTCTTTATTCCATTTAAGCTGCCAAGCGCCTTTTGTCACTTGCTTAGTAAAGCCTTCATAGCCAGGTGCCGGGCAAGCTCCCCCGTCAGGACAACCCATACCCATCGCACTGTTATAGCGCCACTCAGGGCACCCGGCATTGCCTCTTACAAGCGATTCTTCTTGCTCGAGCTTGGCAAGTATGACTTGGGGGTTAATTCCCCAGACGTCAGCCACTCTTCTTATTATCTGAGCAGCAGTACCAGAGCCACCATAGGTAAAGTACGCTTTATACGGGTCTGCGTCTGGCATAGTACTTGAATAGTTCTTTAAGCAGCTATTAGGAAACTGATTTAAAAAATTCTGTATTGCCGGCGCACTCATTGTGCCTGAATTATCAAAGACAGCATCATCAATTAGATTGTTGTTGCTATATGCTTTTGCTGACTGTGAATTAACAACAAAAAGGGTTATAAATATGGCCAATGAAAATAGTGCGAAAAATGTCTTTTTCATGACTCTATTGTACCTCTAATGTTTGTACAATGGAACTGCTTACGCCTCCCTGAATATTCTTTGCTTGGGCCGTAACTTTATAGCTTCCCTTTACAGACGTCCAATACAAAGAGGCAAAGTATTGACCTCTTCCGTTATCTGTTACTTTTGCTGGACCAACCACTACCTTATTACTGGCAGAATCTAATACAATACCACAATCAACCCCTGGTTCGGCTGTACAGACAAAATTAATGTTTACTCCAACTGGTACTGGGCCATTATTACCACTACTCTTGGTGAAGGCTGGCTGGGCTGGCGCAGCTGCTTGATTTGCTGTTGATGATGGGTTTTTAGGAGTTAAATCATTGCCTGCTGTATTTGCGGGCTGTTGTTGAATTGGTACAGCAGGAGAATTAGCTTCCTCTGTTCTATTAAGATTGTTTATTTCTGGTAGCTTCTTTTGAGTTTTACTTCTATAAAAAATAGTGCATATAGCAATTAACATTATCAGCACAATAGCGATTACAGTATATAAAACAGGTTTATTTATTTTTCTCATATGTACTAATATACAATAATTTGTTTGTTACTCAAAGGCTAGGCTGTATTGGGTGCTTATTGCCCTATACACCTTGATTTAAATATGATAGCTTATGTGTGACAGGAATAAATAGTAAGGATATAAAAAATGCTAATAGTGAATATAATACTGGTTGCAGTACTTTCATTTTTGATTGGAGTATTTCTACCGAGCAACTGGAATGCTTTGAAGAAATATACCGTAGCTATAGTATTAACATTCTCATTTAACACTGTTCTTGGGTATATTTTTTTAGTTACACGTGTTCAAATAAATTCGAATGTTTTTAGCATAATTTTTATTGGACTGATACTACTTCTATTATACGAGATATTTATTAGGCAGAAAAAAAAGTTTTCTGACTTGTATACATGGCATACGGCTGATACTGCAATACTTATTTCTACAATTTTACTATCTATAATTTTAATTTTTCCTACATTTAAATTAAAGGGTGACAATATTGGTGTTGGGATTCCTCCGGGTGGTGATATGAGTAATCACTTCTTTGTAGTTAATATGATTTCCCAAAAAGGTACATATACTTATTTTGATGAGAATTTAGCAAAGATTCTGCCGGTAGGTCTAGTTGATTACCCACAGGCTTCCCACTATAACTTTTCAGTATTAACTGGAGGCAGCAAAGAAAATATTACCACTTCTCTTTTGTACTTTAGGTACTATTATGCCTTTTGTTTTATTCTATTCTTTTCTGTCTTTTTGAATGCTTCCGTTGATATTCTTTCACGGAAAACTATTAGTAGGTTTGGTTTGTTTATTGTTTGCAGTCTTGGTTTAGTATTATTCACTAGTACACTTTTTGCCTCTACCTACTTGAGTGGTTTTATTTCTCAGTTTGTTGGACTCCTAGCATTAATTGTCTTGGTTTTCTGCATTTCAAAAGAGAGTTTTTATGAAAAAAGGATTTACTGGGCTGTATCGATAATACTTTTAAATGCATTTATTGCTGGTGCCTGGTACTTTCTTACTCCCATTGCTCTAGTTGTTAGCTACTTAGCCATATTTAGAAGTTCGTACCGTCGAAGCATTTTAATTTATGTACTCACTTTGCTCTTAGTTCTACCGCCGATTGCAGCATCAATCTCAGGTAACAGTGCTTCAACGATTAATGCCTCTGGATTAATAGATGCAGTACCCTTTGCTTATATAGCTGTTTTTATTGCGAGTACCATCTTTACTTTGTGGAATATTAGACTAATAAAGTCAAGTGAGGTCCGTCCTTGGCTAGAACTTTTACTTGTTTCGGCCTTTTTCAGTAGTCTAGTCGCAGCATTTCAAATTAAAACGTCAGGTCAGGTCTCATATTATTTTTTAAAGGCCATTTATACACCTATTATGATACTGGCAATCTTTTTTTGTGTATCTATTGTGTTATTGGTCCATTATCTAAGATTGCATTTCCCGGCGAAGCTTAGGTTTGTCTATATTTATTCTGTTACTATGGTATTGCTTAGTGTTGGTTTCATTCTAGTATATCGTCCGGAGACAAGTAACTTAGGTTACGGGCTGCTATTAAGAGCTAACTACTTTAATAATGAAGATTTTTCTCGCTTAAGTACTCTCGCTGAAGCTGCAAGAAATAGAAACAAAAGTACAGTACTAATCAATACAGGCAGTTCATTAAATGATTATGTATATTCAAAATGGATATCTGCACAAAATTTGAATTATACTAAAGAATATGGCGACTTGCTGCTGTCTGACCTAATCTTAGCTGATAAGTTACGAAGGACTGGTAAAAGTGAAGTGCTTACTTCAAATGACATTATTTTACCAAATAATTCAATTGAAGTAGTTGATTTTCGTACAGGTTCTGTTGAGAGATAAATTCTTATATAAATTATGCTAATAAAAATACCAGATTATATAAATAAACATCGATTCATTAAGTTCGCTATTAGTGGCGGTACTGCACTTTTTGCAGATTATGGTAGTTTTTTGCTTTTATACTACATATTCCACTTTCCTCTTTTGCTAGGTAATACAATTGGTTTTGTTTTAGGTTTTATAGTAAGTTTCACATTTCAAAGAAACTGGACGTTTAAAAGTAATGGTTCTTATAGATTTAAGACTCACCAACAGTTAATGCTATATTTAGCATTAACTGTTGTAAATTTAGCTATTTCTAACCTTGTAATATTTGTCTTGAACAAGAAACTATTTGTTGCTGCAGTTATTGCTAAACTTATCACAGTCGCAATTATAGCAGGTTGGAATTTTATTATCTTCAAGTTGTTTATTTTTAAAGAAACTCAATCAGTGTAGATACTTCGCGGTAATAATTTTGCTATAATTAATATTAAAGCTATGAAAAATGAATTTCAATACAACGGCAGAGATCTGGAGGCAATGTCTTTTGCTGTACGATATCATAAGTGGATATTAAATATATTTCGCCCATACGTTGGCAAGAATATACTCGAGGTTGGTGCTGGTAGCGGTTCGGTTTCTGAACTTATCTTAGAGTACAAGCCAAATAGGGCAGGCTTTGTAGAACCTTCTAAGAAGATGTATGACTTACTAAATAAGAGTATTACAGGTAAGAACGTGTATATCTACAACGCATTTTTTAGTGACATTACAGATAAGATTAAAAAGGATGTTGCCCCCGATTCTATATTTTATGTAAACGTACTAGAACACGTACCAGATGACAAGAACGAATTGAAAGAGATGTACGACTTACTGCCACGCGGTGGGCATATTTTTATCTTTGTACCCGCACTACCACGTCTGATGAGTAAGTTCGATAAGAAACTCGGACATTACCGACGCTATACTAAGCCTGGCTTGAAGAAGATAGTAGAAAAGACAGGTTTTACCATTATAGAATCAAGGTATTTTGACTTCCCCGGCATCTTCCCGTGGTTCTTTAATTACACCCTCTCGGGCTCAACAAAGCTTTCACCGGGTGCTGTCGGTATCTATGATAAATTTGCTATACCAGTAATCAAACCGGTTGAGAATACTATCAAACCTCTTATTGGCAAGAATGTACTACTAATTGCCAAGAAGCCATGAAAAAACCTCTATACGATGTAACTATTCTTATACCTGTTTATAACGAAAAAGGCACAATTAAAGAAATATTGGCTTCAACAACTTCTATAAAGGATTTGAATTATGAGCTTATTATTGTTGATGACTTTTCATCGGATGGAAGCAGAGAAATACTTACTAAATGGTACAAAAACAATAAGAAACCAAATATTAGACTTATTTTGCACCCAAAGAATATGGGCAAGGGTGCTGGTATAAAAACTGCCGTAAAAGAGGCTCGCGGGAAATATTTTGTTGTGCAAGATGCAGACCTAGAATATGACCCAACCGAAATACCAAGAATTGCCAGGAAAGCTTTTTCCGAAAATGCTCAAGCAGTATATGGATCGCGCTTTAAGGGTACGGTCAAAAATATGCCCAAGGCAAATTACGTTGCGAATAGAATGTACAATTTGATGCTAATACCTCTATATGGAAAAATAATAAGTGATATGCATACTTGTTATAAAATGGTGAGGACTGATTTATTGAGAGACATGAAGATACAATCAAATGGTTTCGAGTATGCAACTGAGTTTATCTCAAAGCTTTTGAAAAGAAAAGTAAAGATCTACGAAGTACCAATCTCTTTTAATGGTCGCACCATTAAAGAGGGTAAAAAAATCGATATTAAAGATGGTTTAATTTGTTTTAGGGACTTAGTTTGTTACCGTTTCTCCAATAAAATAAAGTAGTACTATAAAGCTATTTTTTCCAAGTACTCGCCATACCCAGACTTCACTAAGTCTTTAGCAACTTCTTTGAGTTGCGCCGCATTAATAAAACCCTCGCGGTAAGCAACTTCTTCTATGCAGCCAATTTTTAAGCCAGTGCGCTTTTCTATAACGTGAATATACTCGGCGGCTTCCATCATAGAAGCGAAGGTGCCGGTATCTAGCCAGGCAGAGCCTCTGTCCATGACCTGTACATTGAGCTTTTTGCTCTTGAGATACTCTTCGTTGATGCTAGTGATCTCTAGCTCTCCCCGCTCGCTGGGCTTAATGCTCTTGGCGATACTTACTACTTCGTTGTCATAAAAGTATAGGCCCACAACTGCGTAGTTTGATTTTGGCTGAGCTGGCTTTTCTTCTATTGATACGGCCTGCATTTCACCGTCAAACTCAACCACCCCGTAGCGCTCTGGGTCTGAAACTTGGTAAGCAAATACGGTGCCGCCCTCTACGTCTACGCACTGTTTGAGGCTCTCATCAAAATTGTGACCATAAAATATATTGTCGCCTAGAACCAAGGCTACTTTGTCATCACCAATAAACTCTTCGCCAATAATAAAAGCTTGAGCCAAGCCGTCTGGAGATGGCTGTACTGCATAACTAAGGTTGATACCAATGTCGCTACCATCACCCAAGAGACGCTTGAACTGCTCTTGCTCATGTGGAGTAGTAATAATCAAAATATCGCGTATACCGGCCATCATAAGAGTACTGAGCGGGTAGTAAACCATGGGCTTGTCATAGATTGGCATGAGCTGCTTGCTTATACCTTTGGTGATTGGGTAAAGGCGTGTGCCACTACCGCCAGCTAAAATTATTCCTTTCATTTACTCTCACTTTCTAAATATGTTTTTAATTCTTGTTTCCAGTTTTTTGGCTTATAGCCAGCCTGCTCAATCTTGTGTAGGTCTAGTGTACTAGATAATGGTCTTGGCGCAATACCTTCTTTACCCAAATAGTAGTCTGCAGTAGAGGTGCCGTGCACTTCTTGGGCAATACCACTTAGACTAAAAATGTCTTTTGCAATCTGAGCCCAACTAACACTTGGGCCAGAATTGGTAAGATTGTATAAGCCGTAGTCAATGCTCTGGGTAAGCAGAAAATCTATCGCTTCTACCAGCTCAGAAGTAAAGGTTAGGCGGCCAATTTGGTCTGATACAACAGTAGGGCTAATGCCTTTTTGGCCTAGCTCTAGCATGGTGCGCACAAAGTTTTTGCCTTCACCAATAACCCAAGATGTTCTGAGAATATAGTGCTTTTTAGCTAAGCTACAAGCGATGTCACCGGCTGCCTTACTCGCCCCATAGACAGAAATAGGTGAAATATTTTCTGTTTCTGAATGAATTTTTTGGGTGCCGTCAAAAACGTAGTCTGTAGAAACATGAACCAAAACAGCGCCAATAGAGTTGGCTACTTCACTTAAGTAAGCAACCGCTGTGGCATTGACTTGGTAGGCCAAGACTCTCCCCTGCGCTGTCTCTGCGCCATCTACGTTGGTGTAGGCGGCGGCGTTGATGATGCACTGTATACCTTGCCAGTCATAGCTCTGCACACTTTTTTGGTTTGTGATGTCTAGCTCACCAATGTCTGCATACTTAGCTTTGGGGTATTTTTTTCTTAAGGCTGTGCCAAGCTGGCCATTGGCCCCGACAATAAATATTTTTGAGTCTTGCATTACAACTCTAGGGGTTTAATGTCACTGAGTGCTGGGTGCTGAGCGTCTTTTTCTGAAATAATAGCCTCAGATTGGGGTATTGGCCAGTCTATGCCGGCTTCTTTATCAAAAAGATTGATAAGAGTGTACTGGCTATCTTGAGACCAGTGCTCGTTGACCAAGTAAGTATAGGTAACGTGAGGCTCGAGGGTTTGGTAGCCGTTGGCTACTCCTCTAGGCACAAAAATAGCAATGCTAGGGTTTATTTCGATACCTAGGCTCTGGCCAAAACTTGCACCTTTACGCAGATCTACCCAGGCTCCAAAAACTGCTCCATTAGCAACCGAGATGAATTTTTCCCAGGGCTCGGCGTGCAATCCCCTGGTGACTCCCCGCTCTTTGTTATACGAAAAATTGTTTTGAACAACATCAAAGCTTGGCAAGCCCAAGGCTTCCATTTTTTGTTTTTGGTAGTTTTCTTTAAACCAGCCACGGTTGTCGCCATGCACCGGCAGGTGCAAGACTAGTAATCCTGGGATGTTGGTTTTTTCTATTTTAAGTTCTTGGTTTTTTAGGGGCTCGAAGCTCACTACTGGCCTGCCTTTTTGTATTTTTTTTCAGTCTCGGCTTTTTGGGGCTGCCACCAGTCTTGGTTGTTGGTATACCACTCTATGGTTTGCTTGAGGCCGTCTTCAAAATTAATGTATTTGGGTTGCCAGCCAAGCTCTTTTTGGAGCTTGGTAGAATCAATAGCGTAGCGCATGTCGTGGCCAGGGCGGTCTTTTACGTGCTCGTAGCTAGCAGTGTCTTTGCCCATAAGGCCTAGTATTAGCTCGATCACATCTTTGTTATTTTTTTCGCCATTTGAGCCTATTAGATAAGTTTCACCAATTTTACCTTTTTCTAAAATCAAAGCCACCGCGCTGTTATGATCATCTACGTGTATCCAGTCTCGCACTTGCTCACCTGTGCCGTATAGCTTGGGCTTAATCTCAGACAAGACATTGGTGATTTGGCGGGGAATAAATTTTTCGACATGCTGGTATGGGCCGTAATTGTTACTGCAGTTACTGATAGTCGCTTTTACACCAAAGCTTCTTGCCCAAGCTCTAACTAGCATATCTGAGCTGGCCTTGGTGCTGGAATATGGGCTCGAGGGATTGTAAGGTGTTTGTTCGTTAAACTTACTAGGGTCGTCTAGCTCTAGGTCTCCAAAAACTTCATCTGTACTAATGTGATGCAGGCGCTTACTGTGCTTTCGTACGGCCTCTAAAATGCTGTAAGTGCCCAAAATATTGCTGTGCACAAAGGGCCAGGGGTCTTTGAGCGAGTTGTCGTTATGGCTTTCGGCTGCAAAGTGCACCACTGCATCGCATTTTGATACCAAGCCATCTACTAGCTCAGTGTTGGCTATGTCGCCTTTGATAAATTCTATTTTTTGGGCAATGTCATCAAGAGAGCTAATGTCGCCAGCGTAGCCTAAGTGGTCAATCACAGTTATTTGGTATTGAGGCTTGTTTTTTACAAGGTAGCGAGCGAAGTTGGCGCCAATAAAGCCAGCTCCACCAGTGATAAGGATTTTGTTCATATCTTATATTGTAGCAAACCAACTAGCGTAATCAAGCTTAATTAGTACGGCTAGTACTTATATCTAAAAGTTCTTAAATATACTTTCCTCTTACTATTTATGCTTGGTATGACAAGATAAAAAGTATATAATCAAAAGTGAAATTAGCAAATAGCTGTCTTGGGTAACAAAACTGTAAATTGGTATAAATTATGAAAAAACTACAAAATCTATCAAGGGGTAGACAGGTACTGGCTATAATAGTTGGCTTATGCCTGGTTTTACTGAGCTTGCTAATCGCGATAAGGGTGGCTTATCGCGGGCGAATTTTGCCAGGAATAACTGCCAACGGCGTATATGTGAGTGGCCTAACCAAAGCCGAGGCTCTGCGTGAGCTCAACACCCAGACAGCCAAATATAGCGAGATGCCAATAGAAAGCCTGTCGCTACAAGGTAATCAGCAGATGTCTGCTAGCCAGCTTGGTGTAGAGTATTTAAACGAGCAAGCTGCAACCGAAGCCATGAATACTAGCCGTAAAGGATTTATACTAGCCCAGCTTGGGTCTGAGCTAAGTGGCCTACTAGGCCAAAAGCCCGCAATTACCAGTGTGAGCTATGACACTCAAAAACTTAGTGAGATTAGTGTGGGTATCAACACTACTGCCGCAAAGCCCGTGGAAAATGCCAAGTTCACAACCCAAGCGGGCGAAATACTTGTGCAAGATGGTAGTAGAGGCAAAAGAGTTGATTTTGCACTTTTACCAAGTGCTATCAGTAATCATTTTGGTCAAATGCAAAACAAACTTTTTGTTATGCCAATACTTACAGTTGAGCCAACACTTAGTACTCAGGCTCTAGAGGCTCAAAAAAGCATTCTTACGCCTTTTAAATCTACCCCATTGGTACTAAGCTATGGAGACAAATCTTGGCCAGTAGATCTCAACACAATTGCTAGCTGGCTGGCATTGTCTGGCGCTAATCAGCCTGTTATCACAAACGGTATGACTAGCCAGTACAGGCTAAATGCCCCGGCTCAGAATTTGTATTTTGAAGATAAATCTATTGCCAACTACCTCACCCCTCTCTCAAGCGAAATAAATGTCACACCTGTAGACGCCCAGCTAAGCATTACAGATGGTCGCGCTAGTATTTTTACTCAGAGTAGAGATGGTAAAACTCTAGATACTGCTACCTCTGCAGAGGCCATAAGTAAGCAACTATCTCAAGGCATTGCCGCTCCAATACCACTTAATGTAGTGATCACAAAAGCTGAAGTAAGTGATGAAAATATTGAAAAACTGGGCATCAAAGAACTTATTAGTGAGGGTGTAACGTACTTTCCTGGCTCCCCGCCCAATAGACTGCAAAACATTAGAGTGGGCACGGCAAAATTTAACGGCGTACTTATTAAGCCCGGTCAAAACTTTTCATTTAACGACTACTTAGGTGAAGTTGGTGCAGAGCAAGGCTATGCCCCGGGCCTTGTGATACTGGGTGACCGTGAAGAGATGCAATATGGCGGTGGTCTATGCCAAGTCTCTAGTACAGCCTATAGAGCCGCTCTGCTGGCTGGCCTACCCATTACCTCTCGTGCCAATCACTCTTTTGCAGTCGACTACTATACTGCCCCGTATGGCGTGCCTGGCGTAGATGCTACTATATATCTACCTAAGCCAGACATGAGCTTTGTAAATGACACTGGGCACCACATACTTATCCAGACCAAAATGGTAGGCACTACATTGCATTTTTACTTCTACGGTACCAAAACAAAATCTGGTGTTATTCGCGGGCCATTTTTTGTGACTGGCAGTAGTGATGCCACCAAGCCCTCACAAACGGTTTTTTATAGAGACGTACTTGACCTAAATGGTGCTGTTACCAAAACCGATACAGTAAATACCTACTATAAGTCATCGCTTGATTTTCCTATTACCGCAAACTAGTTTTTGCTGGTTTATTGTTTTATTGTTTTATTGGTTTATTGGTTTCTTGACTACTTGCCAATACAAAAGTCTGAAAAAACCTTGTCTATCACTTCTTGAGTTACAGACTCTCCGGTCAGGCTGTTGCAAATACTAATTGCTTTTTGATACTCAACCAGCACAATATCTGGTGGAGTTTTGACTTTGATAAGATCTATACAAACCAGTATTTGAGTGTTAAGTTTTTTGATTAGTTCTAGCTGTCTTGTGCTAAGTAGACTGAGGTTCTCACTAGACTGGTTATTGGTGGCAAGTGCTTGCAAATGGTTTTTTAAATTACTTAGCCCGGTATTTGTCTTGGCTGATATATCAATTGAGGTAATGGTATCAAGCTCTAGACTAGAGTCTTTTTTATTTTTGCTATCAGATTTAGTATTTACTACTAGACTAGATTTTTTATCTAAAAATCTAAGTATGTTGTTTTTCTTAAGATAGCTGACAGTTGCCCTAGACTGGCCTGGCTCAATCAAAACTACTATAGTGTCGCTATTTTTTAGCTCCTCAATACTTCTGGTTATGCCAATTTTCTCAACCTTATCACTAGAGTCTCTAAGGCCGGCTGTATCTGTAATGTTGATAGTCACGCCGCCCAACACTATGCTCTCGGTAATGGTGTCTCGAGTAGTACCTGCCTGGGTGGTTACTATTGCCCTGTCAAAGCCTAGTAGTGAGTTTAGTAGAGTGCTCTTGCCGGCATTTGGTAGCCCTACTAGAGCAATTGAGTAGCCATTTTTTACTACCGCCAGGCTGTCACTACTGTCAAGTAAGTCGCTGGTTTGTAAAGCTAGTTTTTTTAAAACTGTTTGTTGGGCCAGGGTGCTAGTATCAACAATGTCTTCTTCTGAAAAATCTAGTGAGGCTGATTCGTGGGCAGCAAGATCAAGAAGTGAGCTTTTGATGCTCTTTATTTGGGTAGAGAGACCACCTGCTAGCTGCTTGCTGGCAAGTCGCAGCATTGTGGCATTGTTGCTAGCTATTAGCTCGCCTACGGCCTCTGCTTGAGTCAAGTCTAGCTTGCCGTTGAGGTAGGCTCGGCGAGTAAACTCCCCTGGCTGAGCAATGCTAGCGCCATTTTCAAGAGCAAGAGAAATAATTTTTTGGGTTATAACGGGCGCACCGTGGCTATGA
>Ga0114969_10000563_pt1 | contig 31956 bp, 42 predicted proteins | sample M_130807_MF_Meta_FD_87316 | JGI IMG/M metagenome (GOLD analysis project Ga0114969, IMG submission 87316) | Freshwater microbial communities from Lake Montjoie, Canada to study carbon cycling - M_130807_MF_MetaG | ecosystem: Environmental > Aquatic > Freshwater > Lake | place: Lake Montjoie...
ATTCTTCAACTCCGTATATAACCAGCGGCGGAATCTTGTTGATACTGTTGTTAGAACATTTACACCAACAATAACAACGACTGCGACAATAATAACCATTTCACTCATTCTTCACCTCCGAAATGTTCTTTCAATCTCATCCATACAACTCAATACCACTTGCTGTTGTGTAGGTGGCACCAAATGTCTAATCTCATTTGCTCTGCTACAAGCCTCCAAACATTCTTTCACAATCAACTCGGCAAAAACTTGCGCCCAGGAACTGCGATTTTCCTCCTGAACTTTTTCCAACAGATATTCATCTGCTTGTTTAGCAAGTTCTTCGACGCGTTCGTGAATTAGTATCATGCTTAACTATCACGTTCCATTTCAGCAACTTCGGCAATCAATACAAGCAATTGCTCACTTGTTGACACCATGATCTTTGCTGTTTTGTATTCGTTGTCAGCATCCTTACCACTTACTTCCAACATGAATCCATTGTCATACATGTTAACATTGAAATTTTCATTTACCTTAGCTAACTTGTCACTTACCTTGGATACTACTGTTTTAGTCTTTGCCATTTTAATCTCCTTTGTGTTTGTATCTGCTTCATCTAGCCATTGTCTTACATAAAAAAAGTTTCCACACGCATCAATCTCTTGTTGTGGATACCCTTCACTAAGTAACCATTCATTCATATCACCAGTCTGGTCCCACGTTTTAGGGAAACCGTATCTCCAACCGGACGGTGGATCAATCCAAAGTTTTGTAGATTTTTTCATATGTTAGTAGTATAGCAAATAAATCGTTCGATGTCAACCATTAAGAAACAATACTCACCGCGTCTTTGTTGTTTTTCCAGAAGTTATACAACTGTTGGGCACCTAAGTTCTTCGATTTACTTTCGCACATGATATCGAACTGATCACAAAAACCACCGGCCCATGTGTTTACTGCTGTATTCCAATAAAAGTCCGAATGCGCCCTTAACTTTTGTTTTTTATGTCCAGCTAAGAGCAAAGCGCCCAGATCTGGAAGAATATCGGCAGGATGATCTGTGAGTAGATCTTCACGACTGACGGAATAGTGCATAGTAGGACGATGCCCACGCCAACTATCAATAACTTGTTGCACCCGGGCATCGTCAGGTTGTATATATTCCCCTTCTCTAATAAAGTGATGATGTATGTCAAGAACACAAGGTACAATATCGGCAAGGCTAAGACAATCAGCAAGTCCATGTGTTATTTCTTCATTTTCGATGGTGATACAGTTGCGGGCTTCAACACTGAGCTTGTTCCAAGCACGTCGGATTCCTTCGGGGCCTTGCCTACCTGAGATGTGTACGTTGATTTTAAAATCCTGGAAGCTTTTGCCAAATCCCATCCACCGGGCCATATCTGCATGATATTCAAACTCCTCTATACTACGAACAACAATGTTTTCATTTACACTGGCCAGCACACAAAATTGTCCAGGATGGAAACTTATACGCACACCCAATCGTCGTGCAGTTTCGCCCACCGGAGCAAATATACGTTCCAAATGATCTTGGATTTCTCTACGTTGCCACCAGGCCTGCCAATCTTGTTGGGTATAGCCTTGTAGCATTTCACTACCTAGCCTGACCATACGCAACTCGGGTGCTAAACTACCCACACGTTCGATCATTTTCACAGCCGCAGCGGCATTGTGATTCATTATGTCCCATTGGCGCTGTTCAGCTTCGGCAGGATGCTCGCGTAACCAACGCATGGTGGTACTACGCCCATTTAAGTCACGATCCACAGCATTCACCTTCATGCCGCCACATTCGGACGGATCATTTAACCATTTGCAAGCAAAACCAATTTTACCACGCATATTAACATCCTTGAGTAATAATGTTGTATAAGTATAACATAAATATAGAATATGGTCAAGCGGCTATTGCTCAAAACTATTATAAATAATAGTAGAGATTATAAGGAGAAATCATGTTTCAAACTAAAATATTAGTAACTTTTCCAAGTTATGGACCTACACCACTAACAACAGAAGGTCTAGCGAAGATCGAAATTCTAAAAGCCGAGGGAAAAACCGACGGTATTCTTATTATTGATCCTCCACTTAACTTTGATGAACTCCCAACCCAGTATTGGATTAAAGAGGAATATGCGCCGGATATTTTTGGCTCGGACCAGGCTAGGTTTAAATTCTTTAATCCTTATAAAGAACGCTACGGATTACGAACTTGGATTGATCGTGCGGCGGCAGAAGAATACGTGAGTTGGTGGAATGGAAAATGTACAGAACATGGTCATGAAACCCCAGCATACGAAATTATTGAAATAGTGTAATTATATATTTCGTACTATATCCAACGTGGTACAATGAAATCCACCGCCCAGAGTTCTACTATGACGTAGTTCCAACGGTATAACGGTAAATTTGTACTGTGTTAGTTTATCTATTATTTTTTTCTGATGTTTATCAACAATGACTGTATGTGGATCAACAACTAAAACATTCATTGCTATCCATTTACTTGCATAGGGATATTGATAAAAATCCTGCTCATAAACATCATCAATCCAAATCTTGTTCCAATCATCAAACGCACGTGGGCAATTTTTTTCAGTCACCCGAGCTGCATTTAACATTACCAATCCTTCGCGTAACGGAACAATAGTTGAATATACGTGTACTCCGGCATAGAAATTACATCGTTCAATATTGACTGTAGGAAAATGTTGCTGTAGCCAAAATAATGCGGCGCGGTTTCCACTAGCACTTTCGAGGTATATCCATGTATCTCCTAGTCTACATACGTTAGCTGCATCAAATACCAGCCCAGGTTCGCGTGGCATGGTTATCACAGTCTTTGCACGATTAACCACGTTTGCTAACGCATGTATCTCTTGATCTCTGCATGGATACATCATTGCACAATCTACTACAGTTGATCCTGCAACTAATATTCGATCTCGTGGACAATAATTATACATACCAGCTGTTTTAACAAAATCTATTTCTTTAGGTCTATGAACAATAATACCAAGATTATGTAATGTTGCTGCTAGTATATCTAAATCCTCATTAGCTTCATCGATTATCCATTGTGGGACAGGCCCAGATGGTACCGGAGTTTCTTTCCATTTTGTACGGGTATATTCCATTGCAAATACTGGATCTGTGCTTGGCCAATTTGCTCCAGTTGCCGATCCTACTACCACTTCTCGCAACGGATCCCATTCATTAAATGATGATATCACCTAAATATGTCCGGTGAGTTGTAATGTATATCGCGGAGCAAGACCAAGATTAGCAGCCATGTGTGACGTATCATAAGCCCATTCGACTGTGTCACCAGCTTGCCAATTTACATATGGTTTATCCACTTGCTCAGAGTAATGTCCTGGTTGCCAATCTTCTAAAAATACCACTGCTCTACGTATAGTATGTTCTTTACCTTGAAGATTGAATAATGAAATATATCGTAGATAAAGATCACCATGTGTGGGTAACACCGTGCCGGTGGACATGCGATAGTAACTTGTACCAATATCTTTCCATCCTAGCGTAGCATAATGCTCGATAAATTTACAATTCCAACTTGGTTGTTGCTCACGCATATCACACATATCACCAGTTACTTTGCTAGAATATCCTTGTTCTTTCCATAACTGTAATTTTGCCATATCATTAAAATCTTCGTTGCTATACTTTAGATATTTAAATTCTTCATTCCAAAATTTGAAGAATTTATATTTAATAATATCTTGATTAATCATAACTACTTATATTCATGAGTATTCCTTTAGATCGATTATATCATTTTTTAGAAGACATCGTTAACGATAATATAATAATTTATCGTTTTTGGCCACATGGTTTAAAAAAGTTAGAAAATTTATTACCATTACGTGAATATTCGTGGAATAAACACATGTTTTCTCATATGGTAATATGTCATGATCAGGAACCACTGGATTTTGCATTATTTGGAAAATTAACAGATCCTTCAATACCGCTAATATCAGATGATCATATTAAAGAGAGTGTTACTCGAAATATAAAATCAGTATCAGAATTTTCCACCGGCAATTTGACTTGTCCTAATTTTTATCTAGCATCCAACGAAAAGATAATATGTCATTCCGAACAAAGATCAACACAATTAGATTTATATAAGAAATATGGATTTGTTGACGTTTATTATTGGAGCCATGCCATTATAGCACAGGATTGGTTTAGATATGCTAAACATGATAGTGTATTGCTGCAAAAAAAACAAGATAGATATGATTTTTTAATCTATAATAGAGCATGGCAAGGCACACGAGAATATCGACTGCGATTTGCCGAAATGCTATTAGAAAACAATATTAAAGAATTTTGTAATATTCGATTCGCACCCATTGACGATAATGTTCATTATCTAGATCATGCATATCATAATCAAAAATGGACTATACACACTAACCTTGAATCATATTATGATTTAAATACGTTTGATAGTACAGCCAGCGCCGACTATACTTCATTGGATTATATTACAAGTAATATAGAGGTTGTGTTGGAAACATTGTTTGATGATGATAGATTACATCTAACTGAAAAAACATTGCGACCTATTGCATGTCGACAACCATTTATGTTAATGGCCACACATGGTAGTTTAGAATATTTACGTCGATATGGATTTGAAACTTTTAACGATCTACTAGATGAATCATACGATACTGTAATTGATCCTGTCGCAAGAATGGCCGCGGTTGTGGCTGAGATGAAAAGAATAACGCAACTACCACCTGCTGAAAAGATAGAATTATTTTCTAAACTTAATATAATTGCTGCACGTAATCAAGAGAGATTCTTCTCAGATGATTTCTTTGAACAAGTTACACAAGAATATAAAACAAATATCTCCCAGGCCATAACAATATGCGAACAAGGACGTCATCCGGCATGGCTTGCCGAAGTAAAGAAATTGTTAAGTAAGTCACATGACTAATTTTAGATCAAAATAAAACCCCAATTAAGAGGTTTTATTTTTAAACATAAATCTATTAGAATGATTTGCCAGCTGATAAAACAACTGCATTTTTGTACAGCTGACGATTATCTACTGTATCAGCAACACGAACTGCCGAACCTAACCCAGCATTGGTGTAATAATGTGCACCAATTTTCCACCCGGTAAGATTATAAGTTGCACCAAGTTTGTAGTCGGTGTAATCTGCGGTGGTGGAATTGGCAACATTGGTACGGCCAATATGTGCATCTGCTGTTAACTTTACTGCCACTGGATAGCTAACATCAGCTTGGTAGTATTGCGTACCTTTGCTGTTAACTGCACCAAAATAATCACTAATTGAACGGCTATACTTAACTGCAACAGGACCAGTGCTTACACCAACGTAAATTTCATTTGTGTCAAACCTTGGATTGTTGCCATTGGTGGCACGTTGAAAGAAATAATTGTAAGAGCCTACATCAAGTGTAACACCCTTAACTACTTCTGTCTTGTAACCACCATAAATGTCACTTTCGGTGCCATTGCCATTGCGGTATACTAATGTGCTAACTGAACTATTCCAGTTACCGACATAGAATCCGTTGCCTGGAGCATAATTAACACCACCTTGTACTGCCGAGCCATTTTGTGACTGGCTGATACCACGTAATTTATAATCTGTGGTTAATCCAAAGTTACCAGTTACTGGTGATGGATCTGCAGCATAGGCCAAACTTGCGCCAACTGCTAATAGTACTGCTAAAATTACTTGTTTCATTATATTTCCTTTTTTAAAGTCTATCATCTTACATGATAGCATAACATATTTAGCTCTACATACGAGCTTTACAGTTATTCTGTGGTTAAATAGGTAATTTCATCAATGCATCTATCACTGCATTTAATGCAATCGCCTGATCTAATTCTGTTGCTGCTGATTCTGCAATCTCTAATTTTTTAAGATCGTTCATAAGTTCTTGATATTCGTCACGTGACAACTCGCCGGCTTTCATTGCAACATGATATTGCTCTGCTTGACGAGCACGTTCACCTAACTTATTTTCCTGTGTGGTAAAATGTCGTAGCGTATCTTCAATATTCATCATCGCGGTCTCCTTGCACTAACACCATGCATGATGTCGGCTAGTTTATGTACATTATCTAATTTAAGTTCACAATACACACGCCCTGGTGGCGATGCTTGTGCATATCTTGTTTGTAATTCGTTTGTGGCTTGCCAAAGCTGGAGTGCCATAACTTGCATAGGACCATTGTTTGGAATGGTGGTGCCATATATCTTAAGCCATTCGGCTTGTGTGTTAAGGACTTTGACTGTGGTTGTTATAGCACCAGCATCAGTACACACACGCTTGTCTTGGCTTACTTGAACTATTGTGGTCAGCACCGATTGCTCATTACTATCAAAATGACTTACAGCTAACAAACTGCATCCAGTTGCGAGTATTGCGATACTAAGTAAAAGACAAAGATTTTTCAATGCAGCCATCCCATTCTCCTTCGGGTGCTTTTTTCTGATATGTTTCTATTCTGGTACGAAGGTCACTGTAATATGTGTCTAACTCAGTGCCCCAGAATCCTTGAAGATGTTCCAAGGCTTGCTCACAAAAGTTCCAATCACGTTTTCTGTAATTGATCAGGAGATTCTCATGTAATGATCGCATACTATCTACCTTGGGCATATCAAGAATAGGAACCTGTTCCACCACACAATATGCTGTGACTTTTTTGTTAGTTGGTTGGAACCGTATAGTATCAAGTTCTAAAACAATATACTTGTTATCTTGCTTGATATTCTCTTTACCAAAAATTATATTCATGTATGTTTATGCAGTTTCCGGTTCTAGTTTAATCTGCAAAGGAAAGTTTTCCGAACGAGCACAGATGGTAACTTCAATACCTTTCTGTTCTGCAATTTCAAATGGACAGATTGCAACCACAGCTGATCCAGCTTCATGTATATCTTCTGTGATCTTTATAGCTGTTTGGGAATTATAATCGAAAAAATTAACTAGAGTTTGAACAACAAATTCCATGCTGGTGATACTGTCATTAATATAAATCACTTTATACAGGGGTGGTTCTTTAATGGAAGTATTGATTTTTGTTTTTGTAGTTGTATCAGATTGTGACATGTCAATTCCTTGGTGGTTGCAGCAAAGGGCAAAATACCCTCTGCTGTATTTACACAATTACATCAATTTGAATACGTAATTGCAATGCTTTTTGGTTTCATTGCATCTGGTACACGGCGTTCTAGTCCAACAGTAAGAATACCATCTTTAACTGATGCATTAACGACTTCAACATAATCGGCTAAACTAAAACTGCGCACAAATCTCCGTGCGCTAATGCCCTGATGTTGGAATACAATTTCTGGTCCAGGTTCTGTTTTCTTTTCTCCGGTAATAACCAATTCACCTTCATGGAAATTTACGTCAATGTCACCTTGCGTAAATCCGGCTACCGCCACTTGTATTTCAAAATTGTCATCGCTGATTTTTAAAATGTTATATGGTGGGTATCCAGGCGCTGTTGTTGCATGATCAATTTGATTTACTATACGGTCAAATAAACGATCAATACCAATGGAATTACGATAAAACGGGGATAGATCTAATGCTGTGATTTTCGTCATGTTAATTCTCCTTTAAGTAAGCGAAAATATCCTGTGGCCCGACCATCGGCACCACAGTGTATTTATAACACAGAAAAGCAATTGCTGTCAAATTATGCTTTGCCAATATGCAGTGCTATCTGAGCACGTTCTGCATCGTTCAGCAGCTCGGGGTCATATTCACCAGAATCTATCTTGGCGATAAGATGCTCTACATACGCTGCATCATAAGAAAACTCATCGCTGAGATTCTTATCTATTTCGATCCAATCAAGTCCGTTGAATTTAAACAATGCAGAGGGCATACGATCGATTCTTACATACATAGATCCACGTGTTGGGGCGGTAGGAAATTGAAGTCCAAATCCCAACATACTTCCTTGCTTATTACTATTATCGATTGTGATCCAAGGTAACTGCTGGATTTTTCCTTGTTCCAACAATGCTCTTTGATGTTTTAGCGTGTCGTTTGGGTTTGCTGTTTTCCATGCACGTTCGGCCGCCTTCTCATCAGGTGTGCCTTCTTCCACATCATCAACGGGTTTATCTAGTACAGCTATTTCTTCAGCAGTAAATGGTCTGGTGGTGACACCATGTATTTCTTCCGGAGGTACTATGTTCATTGCAGCCTTGTCATCCTCAACCATTGCTGATAGTATACCTTCGGACTTAGGCATTTCTATTACTTTTGGTCTTTCGTAAAAGTCGTAAAAGTCGTCCTGTAACCGTGCAGCCTCCTGTTTTTCTACCTCGGTTGGTTGAGCCGGATGTGGTTCAACAGCAGTAGGTATAGTAGTCTCGGGCACTACAGGAGTATCTATTACTACAGATTTAAGTTCGGCTTTTTTCCAACCTAAACTTTCTGTGGCGGCTAATAACATCATTATAGCCAATGGATCAAATACAAAAACAATTGTTACTATAACCCAACGCACAGCTCTTTCTAACATTCCTTCATCTGGCTTATCATTGTAGATAAACGCCGCAATGTATTTGATAGGTCCAACCTCAGCTTCGACCTTTCTTAATTCGCTGGCAATAGGCGCACGTTCTTCACTTAGTTTGGTGATTATTTTTTGTGCTGCATCAATATCTTTTTGTATACGGGCCCGTTCGGCTTGTTGACTACGGCGTATCTGTACTGCACGTTCGGCGCCTTTTTCATCATCACTCCTGGCCATGCGTTGATCTACTGCGGCATCCATTTGTTTTAATGCTGTGCGAGATGTGGCGATATTGCTTTTCTCTGTGGCTATCTTATCATCAAACAATGCTACCTTGGCAGCAACATCGCCGGCGGGCACAGCTTGATCAAGGTGGGCCTTGCTGAGGAAGCCGAAGATTCCCATACTGGTGATCAACATCAACACCATCACTGCCGTTGTGAGATACATCTTCATCAATATCCTACAACGTGGCCAATGTTCATGTAACCAAACGGTGACTGTGAGTTTGGCCACTTCGAGAATACTTCCCATAACCACAATAGGGATTACTGCCGCGGCGAAAATAGCTGCCAGGCCCATTATAGAATAAAATGCAGCAATCATGCTCAGACTCAGCGCGACTGTCAACATGAGATAACTTAAGAACATGTTATATTTATCGAGTATTTGTGTTGTTTTGATGTTGATTAAATTTCTCCTTAGAGATATTTTAACACAATTATTTTTTATATCTATTACGAATACAGTCAATTAACATACAAATACCAGTTGGCCCAACACAAACAATTATTGCGATAGTTGTTAAAAGTAGTATATTCCACATGTTGTTTCCTTTCCTGGAGAAATTAAATCACGTACATCTTTTTAAATTCCGACCACGTCATTACAGCAATGCCTTTTGTTGCTGCCTTGTCAAGCTTGCTGGACTTCTTACCACCTGCCTTATACAGCAACACAGTTGTTTTAGAACCAAACGATATAACCTCACCACCGTTGGCTTCAACATACTTTTCTTCATCTTCATCACGATAGCCAGTAAATGTTACTTTAACATCTTTTAACGCTCCTGTCGAATCTTTCGTAACCTTTTTCACTGGTGCGGCCACAGTAAGACCCGTTTCTTTCATCCACGCTTTGAACCCCTTTACACCGCTTTCGAACATTATGGCAGTCTTCATTTCAAATTGTGGCACATTGGACACGGTTTCAATAATCTCTTTACTGCTCTTGCTCATCAGCACATCTAAATCATGTGCAACTCCAATCATCTCTGCACGCCGGGTACCAATACCACGCGGGAAGGCACCACTTGCATCCATCAACATGGGCATTGACATCCCATTATCAATCACTTTGTGGATTGCATCGTAAATCTTTTGTGCGCCACGCAGTTGGATTCCATCTGCTTTCATTAAATCTCGCACACTGGCTTTGAATATGCTGTTTGCAGTTGTAAACCCTGCTTCATATAATCGTTGTACATTGCCTTCGCCCATAAAGTCAATGTCAAGTGTTTGGAATGTGCGTAGGATACGCTTGACCTGATACGCTGGGCTTGCTTCGGGATCGGATAAAATATAATCAGTTCCACCATCATTCCATTTATACTCACCTACTACAGCAGCATCGGGCTTTTGTATTTTCTTAGCAGTCTTTATCACGCCAATGATGCACGGAATAATATCACCACTACGCACAATTGCGATCTCTGCACCGATACCAATGTTGTTTGCTTCCATCCAACGTGCATTTTTTACAGAAACATATTGCACAGTTGCCCCATCAAACTCAACTGGTTCAACTTTGGCTTTGGGAATGATATAACCATGTGATGACACTTCCCAAAGTATATCGATGATCTTTGTTTTTGGTGCATCGGCAGCATCATCATTTTTCTTAAACGCCACAGCCCAATCTGGGTTATCTTCTGTAGGTAGCGGATTGGCTTCATCGAGGGCAATCACAATACCATCACAGCGATATAGTGAAGTTGCTTTGCGTTCCTCGAGCATATCGGACATAACAGTTGCATCAAGTGTAACTGTATTACAAATATTGCTATACACTGTCTTAAATCCTTGAGCAGCAGCCCAATCAAGTCCAAGCGATATGCTCATGCTTGGATCAAGTACTTGCAACACAACAAAATCTACATCTTTTAATGCCGGCTGTGCAATTTGGTTATTCAACAAGCCACTAACAGCATTACGATCTGATTTAAATTCTGTATCCCATTTTTTAAACGCTTGTTTGGAAAACAATGCTTCCATACGTACTATGAAATCAATACGGTCAAATGTGACTTTGGGAATATTCATGCTGGGAATAAGGAAACTGATATCTCCGCCTTCGATACCATCACCACGTGTAAAGGCCTTAACTGGTTTTCCTGCTTTGTACACCAACTGAACACTGGCACCATCCAGCTTGTCCATTAGCACAACATTTTTTGATTTATGTTGTGCGAACCATTTTCCCACAGTATCAATTTTGACCTTGTCCAGGCTGAACATTGGTATAGGTAATTGCGCACGGACTTTAACTGTCTTAACAGGTGCGCCAACGATGTTGGCCCATTCTTTTACGTTGGCTTTGAGGTGGTCTTCAAGTTTATCAAATTCCACATCAGAGAACAACGGAGCAGCATCTTCGTAATATGCAGTTTTCGCCGTAAGATATAACTCTTTAAGCTCTACTATACTTGCGGTATAATCAATTTTTACTTGTTTCACGGGCTGCTCCAAACATTTACTATACCGCTATTATAGCAGATTCAGGGTTTTTAGTCAACCTGGAGTCCATATGCATTTTTGCGTGGTTTCTACTAGATTTTGTTGATAACCATTAAGCCATTGAAAAAATTGGGGTTTTTTAAAATTGTCTATTAGATCAAATGATGGTGTTATATCTTGTTCTTGTAGTAACGCTGTTGCCCAAATCTGCCAACTTACATGATTTGTGTTTATTTTAATTTTAGATAAGGTTTGTTTATAATCGTTTACAGCCTGTATCCATTTATCCACCTTCCAATAATTATGTTGATGATTAGCATCTAGAAACTCATGTATAACTTGCCAAACAGCTCCTGGATCCTGCAACATTTCTGTCCAACTTATTTTCCATGGTTGCGATGATCGATAGCTTATAATATATCTACATTGATTTAACACCCAAAATCCGTCATTGTGTCTAGTTTCATATTTATATGGAGCCCTAATCCAACGACACCCCTCGTAATTATATCTTGATAATTCATAGGCTACACGTTTTCTAAAATAGTTTATCCAAAAATTATATCTAGCATCCGTTGAGTCTATACTAATAACGTTTTGAGCTGATTCGGTATAATGACAGTTTTCTATTTTGCTAAGATCGTGAAAATTCATTCTTTTCTTAGATACCCAGTGCAAATTTTCTGTGCAATGTCCCAGAACCGACGCTAAAAATGCACCTCCGGCGCCAGGTGGATATTCTACACATATTTTATGAAGCATGGTATTATTAGTTAACCAATTATTAATATGATTAATTATATTTAGATAATAATTTGTGCTATGGCTTGATCCACCGAGTAATTGCCACTGCTGAGTGGAGCAGGTGGTTCGAGTCCTACATCACTTACTAAAATGTCTGTCACTATGCCTGCTTCGGATAATCTTGCAAGATTTCTACCTTCACGCATGGTACTAACAACTGCTTGACCTCCGCGTGTGGCCATTGTTGCTAGTGCTTCTAATATGTAGGCAGCACCGCCTTTGGCACCATCAAGCCCATAGGATTTCAAATTATCCACTAGCGGCAGTGGAGGTATTCCCGGTGTTACCTGCGAAAATGATATTGGAACTTGTGCTAAATTAGTGTTCTCTCGTACCAACTGTGCTGCCATGGTAGAAAAGGCCACAGTGGATTGTGCTACCACAGCAGTATTGGCAGCTACTATGGCAGCAATAAGACTATAGGCAGCCGGTATTAATCCTTGATTATATGCATTATCATACGAGTCGTATGAACCTGCGCCTGGTAATCCAAATGGTATGTCGATAGAAATTACTCCTGGACTAATGTCTGTTGTATATAATCCAGCATTGGTGTTTTGCATAACAGTATAAACACCTGTTGTGGAGTTTGTTAGCGAGGTCAATGCACCAGCGGCAGTTAATGTTGATACTACCGAAGTTGCTATTGGTAATTCTGTATTATGCACCCATCCTGCAGCAGTTCCCATAACGTCTGCTAATAATAGTGTTCCGTCTGTACCTGTTCCATTTGCATACGTAGCATAGAATGCAGCAACATCTGCCGGCAATGCCACAGTCAATGCATTGATAAGTGGTAACCCTTTATTACTTTCAAGATTATATATTGCTATAGAAAGTATAGGTAATGCCGCATCAAAAATATTTTTAACTTGTTGCAAAGATGCTTCTATTGCCTTGTTGGCAAGAGCCTGGTCGGATGGAATAATCTTTTTAAGTTGACTGTATGTGCTCATGATTCTTACCGCGGAATACTCTGCAAGGGATTGCCCTGCAATGGCGCTAATACAGAACTTGGTAATTCAGTTGCTAATTTACTGTTGACTGCTCCCGAGGAATCTATATAAACTCCTCTTAGTCCATTACTTGTTGGAGCAGTCAATGTCTGGAAACTGTTTGGAAATAGCTTAAATGGATTAAGTAGATCTGCCAGAGTGTTTATATTTGGTGTGGTAACTTTTAGTAATTTTAATATTTGGGTAAGGTCATTACCCGTTACCATTAACATAGCTTGGTATGCCAGTTTTTCTAATGCGCCGGAAAATTCCGGAGAACTTAAATCTTGTGCAATCTCTTCTGGTACTCCGGAATTAATTAACGCAGCAGATAATCCTGGTAGCCCAAACGATACGCTATCAATCTGTCGAAGCAATGCGGCAGGATTACCAAGATTATCTAAATTGCCAAGATCTATCAATATACCCAATTTAGACATATCATATCCAAGCGCACTAAATGCAAGACTTACGTCACTGAAGCCACCAGTGATTGTATTGTCTTGGCTGGTGTATCCAACATTTTCAGCATTCTTAGCAGTACGTATGGCTTGATTAGTAATAGAAACAAATCCATTACATGCAGTAAGTACCTGACTGAATATACCTAGATCACCATTACCCATGATATTATTAGCTTGAGCCGATACCACACCACTAAATCCACCAGTTGGTGTATTACCAAGTGATGCGACGTATGCACTAGGAATAGCATTGGTCACAGCAGGAAATATGCCCCCTGCTAAATTCTTTAAACTAGTCAGTGTTGCACCACTCACATTGGCTATATTACCGGCAGCACCCGATATAACACTGGCAAATTGTGATACCACCGCAAGACTGTTGTAACTGGCAATGTCAGCTACTAATGTAGTGTTTGCAGCAATGGCAGTGCCGCCAACATTGCCTAGTATGCTTGCCCCGGCAATAAGATTTATTGAACTAAGTGATCCACGTCGTGGCATTTGTTATCCTACGTTTACATCTGAACTGCCGCCAACTCGAGGGCAAATACACGAATCCATATCACCGTCAACAATGATTGGTTTACCGTTTACTAATACTCCGGCGCCGCCGCCCAATAAGCCAGCTGCTGCTTTTCCGGCAGCTTCACCAATTTTTTCGCTGACTGTTTCCGAAAGCCCGGCAGCAGTACCAATTGGTCCAAAGAAATAACTTCCGGCTGCTGACGCTATGGCACCAAGACCACTTCCTTTTTGAGTGGTTGCAAAGCAGTGTTTCTGACATGGTGTGCAATACGGAATCCCACATGGTAAATGTGGCAGTACCCGCATACCTGGAATAGCAATTGCTCGACCGTTGACTAATACCGAGCTGTCACCGCCCATGCTTATTCCTCCCAGTAAATTTATATCCCCTTGACGTTGAACTCCGGCCATGCTGTTATCCCATTAATATTTTGTTCGTAACTGGTTTAATTCCAGTTGTTGCTTCCACATAGCTATCACGCACCTCTGCTCTGCAACATGATATCATAACACATGTTATATTATTTAGCCGGATGATTTTGTCTGGATCTGCTGTAAACAAACTCATTAATAATTGCAGACCTTGTTGACCAGGGATAACAGTAAGTGGCCGGGTAATGCCATAATATCCACGGTCAAGATCAATATCAACTATCTTAGCTACAATCTCATCACCATTTGTGAGTTTAAATGTGTAAATTTCATTCAGTTCAATTAACATGTTTTTCCTTTAAGTATTGTTTCAATTCTGTAAATCCACCGACTAATACCTCGTCGATGAAGATTTGAGGCACGGTCCGTGCATTGGGCACAGCTTCTAACAATTGCTCTCGTGTATGGCCGTTGCCGATATGACGTTCTTCGTATTCAATATGTTGGGATTCTAATAACGACTTTGCTTGTTTGCAAAAGACACAATTGTCCTTGGTCCAGATTATTGCTTTCATCTATCTCCTTATTATATAGTCGGCAAACTGTCATAGTCAAGATCTTCAGACAATACACCAATTACATAGGAGGTACTTTCGGATTCCTGCAGAGCAGTTTGTTTGTTGCTGGTATTCACATGTTTTGAAAACCACGGAATGGGGGTTGTTTTTGGTGATGGGAATTGATATTTAAGGCCAATCTCTTTCAGGGCGGCCGCAGCGGTAAAGTCCATAAAGTCTTTTAGAATATTTGCATTAAGACCAATCACCGGACCTTTCGAGAATAGAAATTCTGCCCAGGCTTTTTCTTCACGTATCACATCTGCATATATCTTTGCGACTTCATCCACACACTCTAATTTCGCAGTGGCAAAACGAGCATCTTCTTTGACAACTTGATTGATGATATATGCAGTCCAATCTTTATGTAATATTTCATCTTGAAGAATTAATGAAATGATATTTCCATTGCCCATGAAGATTCTATTCTCGACCATGGCAAGACTGGTGGCAAAACTAACCATAAAACGCAATGCTTCTAATGCATAACTGGCATGTAGAGCAAGCCAGATTGATTTGACATGCTCTTTCTCTGATACTGGTTGACCAACTGCTTTACGGCAGTTTAGGATATGTAAATCTTCATAATACTCGCCAACTGTTGATGCCATTTCAATAATTTCATTTGTGTCATGTATTGTATTGAAGATATCTTTTGGCACATTATAGATGTTGCGAATGATATGGCTATAGCTTTTGCTATGCAGATTTGTTTCAAACATACTCCATATTGTGACCAATGCTTCCAATTCTGGTAATGAAACAACTGGGCTGAATATTTGCACAGGGGCTCTTCCCTGTATAGAATCCAGTGCTGTTTGTCGTAATAGATTGCTGGTGAAGATGTGACGCACTGTATCACTTGCATCTTTAAAATCACCTGCATCTTTAGTAAGACTGATTTCTTCAGGTACCCAGAAAAATCCACGCTGCATCTCTTCAAATTTTGCAATTTTAGGATAGCGGAATTCTTCAAATCTCTGAACAGTGACTGGTCCAGCAGGATCAAGAAACATCTTACGGTTTAGATAGTCTGTTCTAGTCTTTAAATTATATTGTTCTTGACTCATAACGTGCATGCCTCACAAGGTTCGTCATCTTCGGGTATTGTCATTGTGGGTGTTTCTTCAGCCGCTGCCTTTGCCCCTTGCTTGTCTATCAATGAATAGTATACGGTCTTAAGACCCCAATGATGTGCCAGCATTAAATTCTTTGCGATGAGAGTTGTGGGCACTTTTCTATCAAGGAAATACTTTGGCGAATAGAAAGTATTTGTACTAATACTTTGATCAACATACGCAGCCAATACCGATGCGGTCTTTAAGTATCCCACACAATCTGGTTGATCCCACATGAGTTGATACTTGTTCTTTAATCTATGATACTCAGGCACAACCTGTGTTAAACTTCCAGCTTTGCTTTCTTTAACTGAGATTAGGCTCATGGGCATCTCAATACCATTTGTGCTGTTGATTACAACCGAGCTGGACTCAACTGGAGCAATGGCCATGAGTGTGGCATTGCGAACACCATGTTTCTTCATGTTGATACGTAGAGTTTCCCAATCCATTTCCGGAGAGAAGTTTGTTAGTTCATCGACACCTTTGGCACGCAACTCCCAGGGGAATGTGCCTTGTCCATACCGTGTCTGTGCGCTATGTAAACATGAGCCACGTTCTTGTGCCATTTCCACAGTGGCTTCTGTCAAGTAGAATGCTTGATGTTCCATCCAACTCTTTACTTCGGCTAATGCATCGGCTTCGCCATATTTCAACCCACGCTTGGCATGCCAATATGCAAGATTTGTAACACCTATACCAAGTGGTTGGATTTCATCATTGCTTAATTTACTTTGTATGGAGAGGAAATCTTGATAGTCAAGTATATTGCAAAGGCTACGTTGCAGCACACGGCAAACACGGCGCATATCTTCTGGATTACGGAATGCTCCCCAATTTATACTTCCTAACGTGCATAGTGCTATACGTCCTGTTTCGTCATCTAACCGTTTAAACGGCTTGGTGGGCAACAATATCTCCACACATAAATTACTTTGATATATTGTATGAAAGTCTGGATCAAATGGACCTTGCTTTTGCACGTTGTCAATGTTCACAAGATAGATACGACCGGTGTCGGTTCTCTCTTTAAGAATACCACCTTTAAATACTTCCTCAGCACTCATTACTTTCTTGCGTAGATCTGTACGCTTCTCACATTCTACATAAAGTTTTTCAAATGCGGCAGTATTTTTATAAAATGCTTCGTACAGTTCCGGTATTTCATTTGGATCGAAAAATGTTATATTTTCTTTGTTCTTAAAACGTCTCCAAAAGAATGCAGACAGCACAACACCATAGTCCATGTGCCGCACACGAGTTTCGTCTGTGCCTTGATTGTTCTTTAATACAATAAGGTCATCGAATTGATGATGCCATATGGGATAGAATACTGTGGCGCTGGCATTGCGAATCCCACCTTGACTGCAGGAACGTAGATCACCAAACCATTTTTTAAGGAATGGTATCATACCGGTGTGCATGATCTCTCCACCTCTGATAGGACTTCCGAGTGGTCTCAGTCTACCAATCTCTAAACCAATACCAGCACGTTTGCTGGCATACTTTGCCATCATCTCGCCACTAGCAAAAATGCTGTCAAGATCATCATCACTGCGAATGAGTACACAACTACTGAACTGTTTAGTAGGTGTCCCAAGCCCAGCAAGAACAGGAGTAGCGAGAGTAAATAAACCGTCAGAAGCCGCATGGTAATAATCCTTTATGTAACGCATCTTCGCGTTGTTGGGTTCTTCGTTGTGGAACACAGTGGCGGCTGCAATCATATACCGTACTTGAGGAGTTTCGTAAATTTCCTTTGTGGCACGATTGCGAACCAGGTACTTTTCAATCAGTTGTTCAATCGCAGCATAGCTATATTGTTCATCCTTGTCATGGTCGATGAGATCATTCATCTTATCCCATTCTTCTTTGTTATACCATGTTAATAGTTCGGCGGTATATAATCCAGTTGCCACATTCTTCTTCACGATGTCATACAGATGAGGAGGTTCATAACTGCCATATACATCTTTGCGTAACATGCTTAGTCGTTGCCTACCAGCTACATATTGATAATTTGTATGTCCAACATCCGGATTAGATTCAACATCGATCAGATCAACAATTGCACGTAATGTTATGCCGTCAATTTCTTTGGTGGTAATGCCATCATAGAAATGCAATTGTGCTTTAATTTCCACCATGCTCTGACTGACATCAGCCGTACCTTTGCACACTTTAGCAATTTGCGTTTGCCATTTTTCCAACGACAATAGTTCTTTCTTGCCATCTCGTTTTAATACTGTGATTGCGGTCATTTACTTCTCACCTTAATATTTTTGTTTTATATCTTTTTCTGTAATTATTTTTTTATATATGGAATTTGAATCAGTATTTAACAACAATTCTGTTTCCCAATTTAGAATGTATTTGTTGCTGCATGCTATCACTATGCTATGGTCTTGTTCGGTCAATACCATTTGAAAATCCTGTATATCTGGATGCTCTGCCAGTGTTAAAGTATAGCATATTCCAAGACATTTTGCAACATCACAATAGAGATTATCATCCAGAAGTTGCCAAGGATTGGGCCAGGTCTCATATTCATCCCAGTGCAAATGATATGCGGTCCAAGGTGCTGCTGCCCACCATGTGTTTACAGCAGCAAGTGCTATTTCTATTGGTTGTGTTGAAAGAGATTCACGCAAGTTGTGCCAAGCAGCCAGCCGGTCTTCAAATCTCGCCGGCCACATGTTATACCAATCGTGTAATAGAATACGAAAGGATGCCGTCAAAGCCGGTATTGGTGGTGGTGTATTTGACAAAGATAACCCCGGCAGTTTCTGTCACACTAAACGTTACTCCTGGGCTAACGTTTTGAACGCTAGTATTATTAGAGTTTAAATTAGTGCCTGCATTGTCTGTACCGCCCACCACTGTGAGAGTACCTGTTTGCACATTAACATCTCGAATTATGGTATAATCCATTTTAAATGCCTGGCCAACGAGTGCTGCATTCAAGGTAACGACGGTAGCTGCAACTGCCGTATTGTTTACTAAAGTTGCACGTAATCCACTGCTGCGCACATAGGTACCAAGTGCCCACGTTACTCCATTTTGACTGGCTATACTGGCAGTGTTATTGAGATTAATCCTACGATACGTTGCTGTATACGCATCCCCACGTTGAAACATATCTCCCAAGCATATATTATTGCTGGCAGTAATTTCAATTATTGTGGTAGCTGGATTTGTTGTACCATTAAAATGATTACCAACATCATAAAAAATATTGTATCCAGTGCTATTAAGACTTACTGCGCCAATATACACACCTTGTGCGTATATGTTATCGAACGTACTACTCAATATTTTAAATCCAGTTGGGCCGCCTAACACTGGCGTGCCTGCACCAAGCACCACTCCTTGATATAGGGTATCAAAATTAGAACTACTTATGGTTATGCCTTTTACTTGTGCGTCAGTATTAGCACCATACACTGTACCGGAAAATTCGCAGCGATCAAATACAATCTGACTTGTTACTAAACTGGCAGTGCTGGCAAATCTCACGCCGGCTGTGTCTTTTACTGTTGTGGTAAGATCAGCTTGAAGCAATGGTCCACGAAATGTTACATTTTGAAAACTACAGTCGACCGCATCTTCAACAAGAAATATATCAGCATCTGGATCTAATGATTCGAATGCCATGTTAGAGATAGTGATACTCTGTGGTGGTGTTGCTGAATTAGAACCAATATTAGCGCCGGTCTGTTGTTTACTATCACCAGTACGGGCAACGTATGCTCTTAATGCACTATCATCGCCCGAATTAAGCTGTATCCGGCTGTTACTAACTCCCTCCCCATACAGGGTCGCCCAAGTGGGAATTACTATACTTTGGCTAACAAGATATACACCTGCTGGGAAAAATAACGAACGGCGAATTTCCGGATTTACTTCTCTGCAATATAACTGATATAATGCGCGATTTATAGCATCTGTGTCATCTGTGATACCATCACCTACTGCTCCAAAGTCCTTGACACTGGCAAATTGATCTAACCATGTTTGCAAACTTTGTACTATGGGATTTCCTGTAGTTGGTCCGGTCTGCACAGTGTATCCGGCAGCAGCACCTTCATACGTGTAGGCAGTATTAAATCCCAGTATATCTGAAAACTCAGTGAGTATTTCAGTATTACCTACTACAGGGGCACCTTCCTCCAGCGTACCATTTCCAATGTATAGCTGGCGTGTATCTATACTCCAGCCCAATTCAGCACCGCTGAGCTGTGGAAGATTTTCTGCAGTTCCTTTGCGCTGAGTAATCCTAGATATTGATACAATTGCCATGTTTATTGTCCTTGCGTTTGGTCAAGTATTTAGCATATAATACTGTTCCACCTTCTCCCACCATTTGACCCGATACTTTTCAAACTCAGCACCTTCAACTATAAATTCTTGATATATTGGCTGTGTGGTAAAGTTTCCAGCTGCATCTACCGTGGGTTTAACGCACATTAGAATCACACCTTTACTAATTGTAGTCCCATGCAGGGCATTATGTGCTTCTGCATACGCAGCTAATTGTATGAAATAATCATCAATCCATTCACGTTTCTTGGGACGATTAGTTTGTTTGTAATCAAGTATGCTTTCAGAATTTAAATGCAAGCCAGCACCATCTGTCGTTCCTGCATATACTTCCGGATAATACAGTGGTACTTCCACTCCCCAGAATTCATTGACGTTGCACAATCCCCGTTCAATTACCAACTGCGCCATGGCATGGCTAGGCCAACTAAATGGGTTTGTGCCACGTTGTTTAAGCTCACCAGTTTTGATATAGTCTTCCAAATAGCTGTGCATCCTGGTGCCGCGATTGGCTGCTTCTGTGGTAATTTCCTGTGCTTTTTTTACTCCCACAGTGGCACGCCATTTGGCAAGACCTTGACGTTTTTCTTCTGATTCTGTTCGACTTAGAATTGTAGTTACACTGGGCAAATTGCCACCGGGTGTAGAATACATACGACTGCCATTTACTGTTTGTCTTGATAGTGCTTGATAGTTAAATCGTTCGTTAAACATTATATCCTAAATGATTCACCGCAACCGCAGCGGTCTTTTTCGAGAGTGTTGATAAAATCGAACCCTTCATTGAGTCCTTTGCGTGTGTAATCCACTGTCATGCCATCGATATACACCAAACTCTTGGGATCAACAAATATGTTACAGCCTTGTGATTCAAAACATTCATCGTCTGTGGTTGGAGTATCTACATATTCTAACACATAAGCAAGCCCTGAGCAACCGGTAGTTTTAACTCCAACTTTGATTCCAAGACCTCGACCACGTCGTTCTAATTGATTTTTTATTTTGGTTGCAGCAATTTCAGTTATGGTGATCATGCTGTTTTTACTTTATTTTTATAGTCAGCAATAGCTGCCTTTATGCTATCTTCGGCAAGAATAGAACAATGTATTTTCACGGGCGGAAGTGCTAATTCGTTTGCAATAGCTGAATTGTTTATCGCATAGGCTTGATCCAATGTTTTACCTTTGATCCATTCTGTCACCAACGATGAACTTGCAATCGCTGATCCACATCCATACGTTTTAAACTTGGCATCAACAATGATATTATCTTCTACTTTGATACTTAATTTTAAAACATCACCGCAAGACGGGGCTCCCACCAGTCCAACTCCCACTGAGGTATCGTCCTTGGGGAATGATCCCACATTCCGGGGATTTTCATAATGGTCCAATAGGGCTTTACTGTATGACATATTATCCTTTTATTTTATCACGTATAATATCTACCACTGCCGGATTCATAATAACTTCGTAATGATTTGTATGTAACTTGATCAAGTGCATGTCAGATCGATACTGCATACTATTTATTGTGACCACCCCGTCATTTGCTCCAACTATCCACGGACTTGATCCACGTGTGGTTACTATGTTGGTCCATGGGTGCTGTATCTTTATTTCGTTCGAAGCACGTATTGGCCAACTGCCTGGGCCAATGTCTTGCATAAGACGATTAAAAGGCAAAAAGTATTGTGCAAAATCGGCAATCTCGGCACCACCATACGGTGTGCTTATGGTAATCGCACCACGCACCTTATTCTCAATTGCATGGGCTAGATGTACTGCATATATTCCACCGAGACTATGTGTTATGAAATATATATCATCTAGCCCACGTAACTGTTGTTGCATTTCTTTAAGATTATGCTCAAACCCATTAGCACTGTCATATTCGATTACCAAATCATCTGTGTGATTTAATTGATCTCGTATGTAATTGAAACTGTCACCGGTGGCACTGGCTCCATGAATATATACCAGCTTCATTATTGTCTTACAATAAGAGTATACTACTTTTTCCTAAAGAAGTCAACTAATTTGACTTGGATACTTACTGCCCAGGATGGTTGTGGGAAGTTCCAACCTACGAATGCACCAATTGCTAACCAGAATAGAGTTTCCATTTTGTTATCCTTTTCGTTATGCTGTATTTATTGAATATTTCCAATAAAATGTAGTTTACCTGTATAGGCTCTAAGCCCAAGTAACTTGCCATTGCTTTCAAATGTAAGAAATTCGGGTATTATACTCACGATATGCTTTAATCCGGCGGCCCATATATCGTGTTCTCGTGTACCTGCCCATCCCTTGCTAAACCAATAGTCGAATTCACTATCCCATTCTTTAAGAGCCTTACTGACCTGAAACCAAGAAGTATTCCATGTTGTATATATAATTGTTTTAAGTAATTCTTCTCGAATACGTCTTGACACAACAGGATCATTTATTTCCCAAGCTTTTTTATACTGCTGATTTGTATTAATCCACTTGAGAATAGTATGAGCTTGTTTGCATAGTATATCCACGCTATCGGGATCCCAATAGAAAAATAATGGTGTGGCATTGGGATATTCTGCAATATGATCTTGTACCGATACAATATTAGCAATCTTGTCACGAAATTGCAGATATAGTTTGTTGTCGATTATATTACAATTAGGTTTATCGCAACCAAATAATAATGCTATTTTTTGAAATTTATCAAATCGTTTGCGTATATCATCAAAATAGATATAGTTAAACGTATTAGCACCATTTGCATTAAGTACTTCTTTTTTTGATTGTGTCCAACTTGCATCATCGGCTGTTAACAATCCATCTATTAGAGTTTTAGAAGTGTCTAGTATTGTTATCTTTGTTCTTGGTGACGCATTACGGATGTATTCTAGCTTGTCTACTGTGTTAAGCTTGAATTCTGCATTGTTGTTCCAGGGCGATCGTTCGGCTTTGTCATAAACTAAAAATTTTTCACTTATATCCAATGACCAATTAGTGATGATTTCGTCTATTAGCAGTCCTTGCCTTAGGAAACTCTCAAGCACATTAAAGCTATCTGCACCACCGCTAAAACTTAATATGACATAATCATATTCTTCACGTATTTGTCTTGCACGTTGATTATACAATTGGTCTAATTCTGATTCAGGTTCATCAGACCAATTGTGTTTATCAAATACGTCGTCATTAAAATGCCAAACTATCTCTTTTTTAACTGTTGCGGCATGTATCATGGCTTGAATTTTTGATTCAAACTCCATCCCAGCACATGTATAGTAGCCTAGCTTTTTAATCATTTACTATCTGGTACTTTTGCCTTTGCTGATTGTGCTGCCCAGAATTTAACTTGGTCAGCATACCATTTTGTCTCTTGTTCTTGCGTCATATTAGCTGGATTAGAAAATTCACGTGCATATGATTCAATTACTGCAGGGATTTTATTTGCTTGTTTAAATAATTCATGTAGTTCTTTAACCTTGACGTCTGGCATTTCTTTTGCAGCAACAATAACAGAATTTGATGACAGCCTGTCAAGTCCGGGTACAGCCTGGGATGCAAATGTTTTAAATGTTTTAACATTTCGTGTACCAGTTAAGCCAAGTGCATAGGTTTCACCGCTATCCAATATACCATCAACGTCTGACAGGAAATTCCACCCTGCATCAATGTGCCCTCCCAATATATCTTTGTTAGCATCAGTTAGATTTGTATAGTTAATAATACGAACTGCAGGAAACACATCCTGCAATGCACTTGCCATTAGATGACTGCTGCTGCCCCATCCGCTAATAGATACAGTAAAATCTTTTGATTTCTTCAAGTCATCAATTGTTTTATTTTTCTTACTCATTAATACCAATGGTGCGCCTAATGTTTGTACAAATACTGGTTTAAAATTTTCAGCATTATATCCAGTGTCTTTATAAAAGTTTGGACGGATGAAATAGCTGCTGGTACCACCATAGATCGTGCTCTGTGGATTTTGAGCTGTATAATTAACAGCAATTGCTCCACCATTACCTGGCCGGGCATCAAATACAATTTCGTATTTGTCCTGTGTTGCATTTATTTGTTTAATTAGTAATCGATAGATATTGGCAACACTGGCAGCTGGGCTAAATCCAAATGTCAATGTAATCTTTTCAGCTGCTGCCGCAGATGAAATCATTGCGCTCAATAGTACTCCAAATAATATTTTCTTAAACATGATATCCTTTATAATGTGTGTGGTAAAAAGTTATACGTTCCTATTATAGCATTAGTTCTTGCTGTTCGCAAGCCTGTGATCTGTAATGTGCAACGTGAATGTTCGCTGGCGTTTGCGGTAGCATGTGGAATGTTTACCCAATCATGCATGTGAATATCACCAGCAGCCCATTTTTGATAGACTGAATTTCCATATTGATAAAATTGTCCCGGTTGCCAATCTTCTAACATAACCGTAATACGTACTATATCTTTTGGATCGTAGTCAAATTTATCACCTGGTTTAGCATCTGGTCCGGCAAATAGCCTATGTATTGGATCAAGATGCATGGTAAACATTTGCCCGGTATATTGTACATGGATACGGGCTTGTGTTCTGTCTAAACAGAAATAATCGATGATTTTTTGTAGTTTGGGATATTTGGTAAAATCATCTGTGATATCTGTCACTTCAATTTTCTTAATATCCCCGCCACCTTTTGCAAGGTCTGCGGCACGCTTATCGTAACCAATTGGATATTGATTTCCGCCGCCGGCGTAAGTTATTGTTTCCCAATTAGTTGGATTTGAATCGGCTTTGATTTGATCAATATACTCTGCCCATGTATTGTCAAATCTACCGATTACCTTAAAGGCTTCACCCGGCCGGTCTTCTTGTTTATTATTGAAATGGTAAGTGCTTTGCTGCTTAGTCCATTCCCATAAAGAGTCATACTCAGTTAGTGATTTTGTCATGCAAATATTTAGTGAGTGAATCGGCTCACTAAATATTTTCTTCAATGTTTTGAACTACTGATCAATGATGTAACTAACCCTGGACTAAAATAGTTTTGATATTTACTGTAGATACCAGCTGTGGCAGATTCAAATTTGCTTTTTTCTGCAGCACTCATTCTAATAGTAGGAATGCCTTGTGCCGCTGCTTTAGCTTGTACTACAATATTATCATTTAAACTGTCAATGCGTTCGACTTTTGCTGCACGAAGAGCTGCTGCTGAAAAGATTCGTTGTACTGATTCACTTAGCGATTGCCATATCTGTTTGTTAATAACCAAACTTGTAAGGAATAAACTATGCTCATTATCATTGATATAATTAGTTTGTTCATCATGACCAAGGATAAAGAAACGTGTATAAGTGGTTTCGCCCCCCTCAACTTCTTTATTAGCAAGTTTTTCTTTAAGATCTTCTATGAACATAGGAACTGGTTTAGCACCAACAGCTTTAAATGTATCAACAACAACTGGATTTTTACCACAGCCAATATTCATATTATAAAAATCTTCTAATGTTTCTATTGCATTCTTGCTTGGAACAATTCTAAACCCACCCGAATATGTAAATGCAAGACCACGTACATTGCTATGATCAGCTACCTTAGCTAACAAATGTTGGCCAACTTCACCATCTAATGTTTTCTGGGCAGATTCATGATCATGGAATAAAAATGGTAAGCTTAGTGCATACATATCCTTGTCAATGCGGCCTAATGTACTGGCATATAATGTTGCCATATTAATAGTACCATCATCAACAAGGTCAATGATTGCTTCACGACCAACATGACAAGTAGTGAGTCGTGTGTCATTGCCGGCGTATGATGCATTCCATTCAGTTAAATCAATCACATTGATTTTGTATTCGCCCTTTGTTTCTACCAGGACTTCTTCGGCAAATTGCTTCGCTGCTTTAATAAACACATGATATGGTTCATGTGCCAAAACCCAATTTAATGTAATTTGTTTCATTGTATTTTCCTTAGTTGTATATATTTATGCGCGACGTTTTAGTGCTGCTTTGGCATTACGATCCACAGTATCACGTGCTTGATTCACACTCATACCTGTTGCAATTGGCGTGTTGCCTTTGAATCTTACCACACCCTCATTGGGTTGCAGTGGTTCTAGTACTTCTTTTAAACTTCCATTGGGGTCACTTATTAGTTCGCCCAATTGTTCTGCACTAATTGATGCACCTGCATCTCGAGCAGCGTCAAGAAATGCTGGCAATGTCATTTGATTTTTAGCACCAGTGTCCGAATTCTGACCCATTAATAACTTACTCAATACAAATACTTTTTGAGCGTTAGTATCGGTTCCGGCCACTTCCATTATTAACATTATCTACGCGCACGGCCAAGAGCAGCTGGTGGAGCAACCTCATCCGGCATCATATCTGTTTCATCAGGTGGTGATAATGTGTCATCCGGCATTGCCATTGTATCATCCGGTGGCATCATTCCTGCATCGGCACCCAACTGATCCGGTGCACCAGGCATGGTTGAAGCTTGCCCTGTGACAACTCCCAATGCTGCTTCAAGTTGCTGTTTGCTACCTTGTAGATTTTGCATCAAGCCCGACAATGCTGCTGTGGCATCATTGTTGAATTGCGCACTTTGATCAACTCCAACTTCATTTTTGATTTGATCTACCAGTGCTGGAAGATCCTTAAATTGCATTGAACTAACATCTTCTAACATTTTCTGCACACGATCCACCATGTCTTGCGATGCTAATACTACTTGTGCTTGCTGGATTTCGCTTTCACGTAAGATATTATATAAAGCACGACGACGACTTTCTTTGGCAATAACAGCAGAATCATTTATAGCCGATTGCTCAACTGGAGTTAGCGTTTGTCTGGCAGCTAACTTGGCTTGGGCCGTTTTTAACAAATTTGGATCTATTGGTTTAGCTGGTTTGGCTGATGCTCCTGCCACGGGTGCTGCGGGTGCCACCGGACCAATTGCCTCACGTAGTTTGCTGGTTAATCCTTGCTCCAGCATGATCAATTTGAGATATGCTGGATTGCGCTCACTAACATGAAATGCTGGTTGAGCACGATGCTCGCGTAACAATCCGCGTACCCGCTGTAACATGCTGCGAGCTTGCACAGAAGTTACCGTGGCAAATGGTACTCGTTTGCCAAAATAACTTTCAAATACCTGCGTTAATTGTTTGGTTAAGTTTGGTGCAGCCAGTTCTGTTAGTTTCATTGTTGTAATCCTCTATGTTGATATTTAGTCAAATTTATACATTTCGCAAGAGTATTTTCCAGCTGTGCTTTTCGTAATATCTTGCTTTCTATCTTATAACTTAATTCTTCTCGAAACTCGCTCTTATTACTGCGTTCTGCGATGGCAACACGCACTGCGATGTCGTTTTTAAGTGCATACAAGCGGTTATCGGCATCCAGCAATTGATCAGCTAGACTATACTTTTGATATTTATTGGCTATACACCATGATAGTGCTGCTCGTGTGCTGTGAAAGATCCCAATCTCTGTTGCATAGCTAAACACTCTATATGCTGCGCCAGATGGCACGATATGATAACGATCGAATACATGATATTCGTTATTTTTGCCACGAATGATCAGATTTATATTGCTGTGTATTTCGTCTTGCACTATGCCGCGGAATTTAGAGTATTTGTTCATTTTAATAAATTTGCTATCGCATTCATGTGACCAGATACCCATCCAAATACTGCTATACCACCCAAGACCATGTATGTCCATTTATTCTTAAATTTTTCTAATTCAGAAATTTTACCGGCCAGTTCGTTGTGTTGTTGTGTTGCTGTTGAGCAGGCTTTGTCTAAGTGTTCTTTAAGTTCTTCACCTGTGCGATGCAGACAATCATGCACCTCTTTGACGTCAGCTTTAATATCGTCAAGTTTGGTATCAAGATTATCAACTCTGGTTTCAAGTACGCCGATTCGTTCGTTTGCTGTTGCCATTTAATGTTTTTCCTAATAGTAGTTTATAGCATATCACGGGAAACACAGGGTTCTGAGAGATTGCGATTTAAATAGGCCTATTAGGATCTATGCGATGCATAGATGTCATTATGTTATTTATCGTTAATTGTAACAAACCAGATGTTCTGTTTTGGACCACTTGATAGTAATGCCCCTATACTGACTTGATTTTTATCTAAGCCTAACAGCATAGGCACATTCTCACAATCGGCTTTGAGCAAGGCAAGATCGTCAGTTTCAATTCGGAATATATCTGTACCTTCGATCGCAAATTCAAAGAACCATTGCTCTGAGTCAGGCAGGAACTGTGGCTCATGTATGTCAAACAACTGTGTACGCATGGCGATTAGCTGTGTGAGGGTTTCCCAGTTTCTTTGTCTATTACGACTGTGATGCCAGGCTGATTCGGTATTGATCACGGTTCCGGTCAGATCAGTAAATGGCAATCGTGCAGCACGATAGTTTCCTGTGACCCCTGTTACCGCCAGCTCAAACGTGCAATGGCAACTAATCCTTTGCATGACTGTATTTCAATTTGTAATATACTTCCGCACGGTCCAGGAGATCTTGCAATACCGCGTCGGTCTTGGCAGCTGAGTGTATGTTACTCCAGCATTGTTGTTTGCGCATTTGGTCACGACGTTGGATAAACATATCCAACGGTACATTGATATTGCCTTCGCGCACAAACACTGTTTTGCCACCGTCGGGACTTTCGTATATTGAACTCATCAAGCATATTTACGCCAACAAAAAGCCCCGGTGTTTTAATCCGGGGCTTTTATTTTACGCAGCGTCTACAAATTTCTTTAGTGCTTCCGCTTCAGCGATGATATCCGTAGTAGACGGAAAATCGGGCATGGTGGGAAACGTTAGGATATCACGATTAGCATCAGTCAGCTTGGAATGATATTCGTCGGTTAGTTTGTTACGTTTTTCGTAAATTGGCGATTGGAGTATGTCTCTGGCCAGGTTAAGAAGTTCAAGACGGATCTCGTAAGGTGTTTTGCTCATGTTATTCTCCTGTGTGATGTGTGTGTTATCAAGCCCCGCCCTATGCAGGACAAGATTACTACACGAGCATGAATACTTATGCTTGTAAAATCCAGTCAACAAAAAGCCCCGGTGTTTTAATCCGGGGCTTTAAGATTAACTCGTTACTCAGTTAATTAAGTTTGTGTGCAGCTGAATGTTGCCACGTTTGAAACGTTGGCAGTTGGAATGCCAATGTCTAATCCACCTGTGGAATTTGCGGTTTGTGCAGCAGCAACTAAGGTTGCTGTTGTATACGCGCCGGTTGGGTAGATTGCCAAGCTGATGTTACCAGCAGCTGGATTGGCTTGATACATTGCGATTGTGCCGATCTGCTGGATTGCTTGCAGAACGTTGTTGAGATAACCATTGACGTTACCAGCACTTGTCAATGCTCCGTTTGCTTTCAATGAGAAAAAGTCAAGTTTTGGACCTTGCATTTGAACTGCAACGTTGCCTGCAACGTTTGCTGTACCGGATATTGAACCATTTTGAACGTCTAGGTTAAATACCGGTTGTGTTGTACCTGATACCCGTGTAACTGATGCCATTTTTGATACTCCTTATAGTGTGTGAGCGTGTTTGCCCTACACTTATTTAGCCCAAATGGAAAAAATCAGTCTACAGCCGGGATTTATTTAAGTTCATGCAGCAATACATATAAGTCACTGTTGATCCAATGCCGGCGTTCTTGCATGGCAAACAATAACTGGCTAATGATATTTTGTCGAGAATTTTTGCTAAGAGTCGCATAGTTAGATATCTCTCTACGTAAATTGATCTGACGGGCTGTAAGATTGGGGAAACGACGTTGCAATAACAGCATCATACGGTTAAAATCTTGCAGGTCAAATTTACCTGCTGCAATGGCACGGATATTACGCCGTATGATAAACTCCGGCATAACAATTGATAGATTCTTTTTTACATGCCGCTCATACTGCTCCGGACGCATTAACAATACCAGGAAGTTGTAAAGATCTGTTTGATTAGCACGAAATCCATTAAATGTTTGTGCCTGCACGATTTGCTCTGCATATTTCCTGGCTGCTGTAGGATGCTCCTGCACCAATAACTGCAGGCCTAACATGTGTTCAAATACCCGTTCGGCGAGATCAGTCGTGCTTAATCCATGCACATTTGCCAATGTGCGTAGCATACGACCTTCGGCTATTTCTTGGTATAGGTTCATGCCCGGGGTGGATTATTACGGGCAGCATTGGCACGGCTAAATCCAAATCTATCCACAGACTTACCATATCCATGTGGAGTAGCCATTACCCATCCTTCTTGACCCGGATGTTGGAGATCCCATTGTTTTCGCATGGTTTCATTCAATGCATGTAACTGTACAAATGCTGTAAATGCAGCGGCCAATGCATCTGTGTTACTTCGTGGGCTTTGTAAGTATTCCACAATGTGACGGAACTTAGATGCCGGAGCAGTAATGGTAATTTTTTCTCCTGGGACAAGTTCATCGGGTAAAGAGTCTGGATCAATACCATACTTTGTAGCAATGCTTATAGCGGTATCTCCATTTTTTACAATATAGTTAATTATTTTTGGTGGAAATTTAGTTTCCAGATATTCACCAAAATTTGGTAATAACGCATTGATATCGAAGCTGCTGACATTTGGATTTTTAACCAGACTATTAATATAGTCTACACACATTACTGGAAAGTTTGTTATGCCCCAAGTACGTAAATCTGCTGGATTAAATAATTGATCTATGTCAGCACCATGTTGACGGTTCAATGCTTTGATACTTTTAATCAACTTGTTGTCTGCTGCAATATTTTCTTTCGGAAATACTGGTGGCAATAACAGCAGGCCTGGCACTGGATTAAACTTAATATTACCAACTGGTTCTTTTGGGGCGCCCGGTTCGGCATATCGTGTGTGTATCGCTATACCTATGTTACTAGGTGCGATTTGCTTTCCAACATCACTTGACGCCGGAATGCGATATTCTACAGTATTGGGTTTGAATACATATGCTCCGGCTTCCAATGGCGGCTTCGTCATATACAGCAAATCACCTTGTACATAGCCACGGAATTTTTCCGGTGTTGCGGCAGATAGTAATGGCCACAATGTGGTATATATTGGCAACAATTTTTCAACGCGATCTGCTTTATCGCCTTTGGCAGCAGCATCAGTATCACGCTTGACCATTATGTCGCTAATCTGTCTGGGGCTACGTGCCAACCCCTCATATCCTTTGGCTGTAAATCCAGAAACATCGGTTAACACAAATGCACCGTCAGGATCCCGACCCCAAACAATGGCAGGGATTCCGTCCCATTTTGCACTTGTAGATTTTAGTTCCTGTATTGCATGTTCAGCAATTGCCAATGCTTTTGTAATTCCTGCACTGCCGTTACGGAACACATAATCTTCTAAATGCTCAATGCCCTTGGCATGCCCACCACTGACAGCAGG